>OKWQ01000030.1_pt1 | contig 221458 bp, 200 predicted proteins | sample 1607071 | NCBI WGS metagenome assembly OKWQ01 (sample SAMN07501039, study PRJEB24779) | human gut metagenome | reverse complement strand
CAGGATCAGAAGTTGGATCAGCGATTTGCAGAACAGGAAGAAAAGATAGATCGGAAATTTGCAGAACAGGATCAGAAGTTGGATCAGCGATTTGCAGAACAAGATGAAAAGATAGATCGGAAATTTGCAGAGCAGGATCAGAAGTTGGATCAGCGATTTGCAGAACAGGAAGAAAAGATAGATCGGAAATTTGCAGAACAGGATCAGAAGTTGGACCTGCGATTTACAGAGCAGGAAAAGAAGATAGATCGGAAATTTGCAGAACAGGATCAGAAGTTGGATCAGCGACTTACAGAACAGGAAAAGAAGATAGATCAGAAATTTGCAGAACAGGATCAGAAGTTGGATCAGCGGTTTGCAGAACAGGAAAAGAAAATAGATCAGAAAATAAATCAGCGATTTACAGATCAGGAAAAAAAGATAGATCAGAAATTTACAGAACAGGATCAGAAGTTGGACAAGCGATTTACAGAGCAGCATAACAACAACACTCAGTGGAGAAGCAGTCTGAAGTCGCAGATTGATGCAGCATTTGATAAGAATAAAAAGGAATTTGATGCAAAACTTGAAGCGATGGAGGCAAGGATCGATCATAACATGAGTAAACGGTTAGAACCGCTTCAGAAAGAGATATTAAGTTTCCATAGTGAAATGCATAATATGAATCTTAGAATGGAACGTGTTGAGAATAAGGTGGATGAACTCAATGAGGTTACCAGAAATCTGAAGACGAAGATTGATGTTAATACAGAGAGGATCATGAATAATTTTGTGAAGATTATGGAAACACGAACGATTTTAGGTGAACATGAGCGGAAGCTGGAGCTGGCTTGATTATTTATTACAGCAATCTGCGGCAAGGAACTTGCTGGCACCAGGCTCTGTTAGTAATAAATTAAATACATGATGAGGAGTGATACCGTATGGATTTATCAGTTAAAGTCAGGAATATTACAATTGGAGAAGGAATGCCGAAAATATGTGTTCCGATTGTGGGTGGAAGTAAGGAAAGAATATTGGAAACTGCACTGAAGATTACGGCGCGTCCTATTGATATGGTGGAGTGGCGTGTGGATTTTTTTGATTATGTTATGGAGCAGAAAAAGATGGCAGAAACCCTGAAAGAATTGCGCAAGATACTTGGTGAGATCCCACTGCTGTTTACTTTCCGCACGGTGGATGAGGGGGGAAATCGCCCGATTGAGATGAAGGACTATGTAGATATGAATCTGCATGCTGTTAAGACAGGATATATCGATTTAGTTGATGTAGAGATATTTCGTGGAGAAGCAGTGAGTGCTCCAATTGTGAAGAGTGCACACAGGCACGGTGTTAAGGTAGTGGGATCCAACCACGATTTTGAGAAGACTCCGCCTAAAAATGAAATTGTAGAGCGATTGCAGAAAATGCAGAAAGCTGGTGTCGATATTACGAAGATAGCAGTTATGCCAGCTGAGCGGCAGGACGTGTTAACGCTCTTGGATGCTACGCTGGCAATGAAGGAGTCTTTTGCGGACAGGCCTTTCATTACCATGTCAATGGGAAGCATGGGATTTGTCAGCAGAATTACCGGAGAAATATTTGGTTCAGCAGTAACTTTTGGCGCTGTAGGACAGGTCTCCGCACCGGGACAGATTCCGGTAGAAAAGCTGGAACAGGTATTAAATATCATTGGCAGATATGGCTTATAAAGCTTTTTTAGAATACGTTTAGGAAGCTGGTACATTTTTGCATAATAAACAGTGAATTAAATACCCGTTATCTACGCAATAAGCACGCCGGGCGGCACTAGCCGTGATCCACTGCGTCGTTGCTTCGTGGACGCATATCTGATGCAGATATCAGGCACTTTATTCACCATTAATTACACAATGCGGTACCAGGCTGTCGAGGTCTGTCGAAGAAAAATTGAATATAGCGTTGCGTTTTTGACAAAACTCACACCCCCTATCACCTATAATGAATAGTGCTTGGATCAAAGCATTCATTTTGGTGGCAGGGGGTGTTTTGTGTATTATGAAATATACATAGATAAATTCTTTTTGGAAAATATGATAATGGATTATCTATTGCTTACACTGGTACGCCGTTCACTGAAATGTCAGACAAACTGGTGGAGGATATTTTCAGCCAGTGTGCTTGGGGCAGCAGGGATGTGTATTCTTATCATATTGCCCGTTCAAAATACATTCGTTTATAACATTTGCGGATTTGGCATTCTGAGTGTGCTTATGGTTAAAATAGGGTGCAGGATAAAGGACAGAGACCATTTAATACGGGGTACGATAATTCTGTATTTATCAGCTTTTGTTCTGGGAGGCATCTGGGAGATGTTACTGGGGCAAATTGCTTCCAGTGGTCTTCTTCTGGGAGTAATAAGTTTTCTTACCTTGCGATGTATTTTAAGCTGCTATCAGAGATACAAACAAAAAACAGAATATCTTTACGAGGTTGTAATTAATCTGAATGGTAAGAACAAACATGTAATGGGGTTGTGCGATACCGGAAATCAGTTAAAACAGCCGGTTACCGGAAAGCCGGTAAATATCATTGATTTTGATGCCATCAGTGATATGTTGGAAGAGGAAGTAAAAAATCAGATACTCCAGATGTACCAATTTCAAACTGCAGAAGCGTTAACAGAGAAAATTTGTTATATCCCGTATCATTCTATTGGAGAAAAAAATGGTTTGCTGCCGGGAATACGATTAGATTATATCAGCATACGAAGGTCTGGGGCGTCGCAGCTTATCAAAGGAGCTGTTGCAGCAGTCACAAAAGAGTCCGTTAGTGCGAAGGGAAAATATCAGATGATATTAAACCCTTCAATGTTAGAAGATTAGGAGGAATAAAAATGGTTATAAAAGTTTCAATGCCACATCGTTTTCAGTTTCGCGTTGTATCATCGCTTCCCAACCTTATTTTGAAAAGGCCAAATGATATTCATTATATTGGCGGCAGTGAAGTGCTTCCGGCACCTTTAGAGCCGGGAAAAGAGGCTGAGGTAATCAGTGACCTGGGAACGGAATACGATAGCGATGCGAAATCGTTATTAATCGAACACAACTTAAGATTAGTAGTATACATAGCAAAAAAATTCGACAATACAGGTGTCGGAGTAGAGGATTTAATATCAATAGGAACCATTGGTTTAATTAAGGCAATTAATACCTTTAATCCGGAGAAAAATATCAAACTGGCAACTTATGCTTCAAGATGTATAGAAAACGAAATCTTAATGTATCTGAGAAGAAATAATAAAACAAAGATGGAAGTGTCATTCGATGAACCGCTGAATGTGGATTGGGATGGAAATGAATTATTATTATCCGACATCCTGGGAACGGACGAAGATGTAATATATAAAGACATGGAAAATGAAGTTGAACGGAAATTGCTGGGAAAAGCAATTGAAAAACTTTCAGATAGAGAAAAAACAATCGTGCAGTTGAGATTCGGTATTAATACAAGAGACGGGGAAGAAAAAACACAAAAAGAAGTGGCAGATCTGCTTGGTATTTCCCAGTCTTATATCTCCAGACTGGAGAAGAAGATTATAAAGAGACTGAAAAAAGAAATTGTGAGGTTTGAGTAATTCCAATATAAAACAAACAGCGGAAGTAGTGAGCCGGCAGGGATTTTATCCTGTGTGGACTGATTGCTTCCGCTGTTATTTTTTATCTGGAATATTAATAATTTTTCAGTTGTAATTAGTCGCAAGCAATGATAATATAGTGCTAACAACTTGTAAAGTGAGTTTACTATTTAAGAAGAAAAGGGGTAATATTATGGGTGTTATTGTAGGAAATGAATCAAAGAATCTGCCGGAGTCTATGGAATGCCTGCTGAAAGATGTCCGGGAAAAATTAAAAGATGAAGACTTGTTTGACATGTTTCGCAACTGCTTTACAAACACACTGGATACCACGGTGAAAAAAATGGAAGATGGGACAACTTATGTGATTACCGGAGATATTCCCGCAATGTGGCTTCGGGATTCGGTGTGTCAGCTCCGTCCCTATTTGATTTTGGCAGGCAGAGACAGTGAAATAGCAGATACGCTGCAGGGATTGATTGAACGGCAGTTTCAGTGTATCGGAATTGACCCCTATGCGAATGCATTCAATGAAGCTGCAAATGGACACTGCTGGGAAAAGGATGAAACGGATATGGGACCATGGATATGGGAACGAAAATATGAGGTGGATTCTCTTTGCTTCCCGCTTCAGTTTTCCTATCTGTTTTGGAAAAATACCGGACGGACGGCACATTTTAATGATACTTTTGCAAAAGGAGCCAGAAAGATACTGGAGGTTTTCAAAAGAGAGCAATATCATGAGGAAAAGTCTGAATACCGTTTTATCCGGAAAAACTGTACTTTCACGGATACGTTATCCAGAGATGGGAAAGGTGCTTTGGTCCGTTCCGGAATCGGTATGACATGGTCAGGTTTTCGTCCAAGTGATGATGCCTGCACATACGGTTATCTGGTTCCCTCCAATATGTTCGCAGTAGTTGTCCTGGGATATCTGGAAGAAATTGCAGAGTTAATATTAAAGGATCAGGAATTAAAAGAAGCATCAGGAAAACTGAAAGAGGAGATAAGAGAAGGAATTGAGACATATGGCATTACCAGAAGAGATGGGTTTGGAGAAATATATGCATATGAGGTGGATGGATATGGACAGTTTAATCTGATGGACGATGCCAATGTACCAAGCCTGTTAGCGATGTCATATCTGGGATACCAGGGAAAAAGCCTTCCGGGAAGGCCTGGTGATGAGGTTGCAAAAAATACCAGAGCATTTATTTTGAGTGATGGGAACCCCTTTTATTATGAAGGAAAAGCTGCCAGGGGAATAGGAAGCCCCCATACACCAGTGCGCTATATCTGGCATATTTCCCTGGCTATGCAGGGACTGACCAGCGACACCCAGGAAGAAAAACGAAAAATTCTGGAAGTGCTGAAAAGTACCGATGGAGGAAAAGCACTGATGCATGAAGGCTTCGATGTGGATGATCCCACTAAATATACCAGGGAGTGGTTTTCATGGGCGAATGCTATGTTTAGTGAACTGGTACTGGAATATTGTGGTTACCATGTAAATAAGTAAAATTTGTACATTAAATATAGAATCCTGCAAATTGCAGATACAGTCTGGTTATAGTACGATGATATAAATGATATGAAATAAATTAAAATTATATATCTAAAAATAAATGATAGAGCACAGGAGGATGCCATGTTTTTAACGGATAATAAATTAGAAGCGAGAACCCAACAACTGAAGGGATACCGTTATCGTGAAGTAATGCATCTGGGTGATTTTCTGGTAAGTGAGGACCGTCAGGGAACTGTGAATCCTGAGGTACCGGCTGATTACGATGGATGGGACAGCATGCAGGTAAATGATACCTGGCAGGGAAGAGACAGATATCTGTGGCTTCATAAAGATATCACATTTCCGGAAGAATGGAAGGGAAAAAAGGTATTGGGTATATTTGATTATGGTAATACCGGAGCCGGAAATAATTCGGGATTTGAGTCACTGCTGTATGTGGATAAAACACCATACCAGGGGGTAGACGTTAACCATAAAGAAGTGTTTTTTGAGGAAGAGCATCTGGGACGCAGTCTGGATCTGACATTTCGCCTGTGGTCGGGCCTGGAAGGCGGCGGAGCACCTGTTCCCCAGGAGCATAGAATCAATCAGGCTGACCTTGCCTGGCTGGATGAAAAAACGGATGACCTCTACTATTTGTCATCTATGATAATAGATGCTGTTAAAAATCTGCATGATGATGACCCGGTAAAACATCAGCTGCGCACAGCACTGGACAGTGCGCTGGAATGTATAGACTGGTCCTATCCGGGTAGCAGCAGCTTTTATGAATCTGTTCATTTGGCAGATGAAAAGATAAACGAAAAGATCGAAAGCATGGGTAAGGATGCCCGGATACTGGTAAAATGCGTTGGGCATACACATATAGATGTCGCATGGCTGTGGCGTTTGAAACACACCAGAGAAAAGTGTTCCCGGTCATTTTCTACGGTTCTGCGTCTGATGGAACAATATCCTGAATATGTCTTCCTGCAGACCCAGCCTCAGTTATATGAATACATAAAAAATGATTTTCCGCAAATATTTGAAAAGATCAAAGAGAAAGTAAAATCCGGTCAATGGGAAGTGGACGGAGGCATGTGGGTAGAAGCAGATTGTAACATTACAAGCGGTGAATCTCTCACAAGACAGATATTAATTGGCAGTAAATTTATAAAAGATGAATTTGATAAAGAGGTGGAGTACCTCTGGCTTCCCGATGTATTCGGGTATTCCTGGGCGCTGCCCCAGATCTTAAAAAAATCCGGTATAGATATGTTCATGACAACCAAGATCAGCTGGAACCAGTACAACCGGATGCCCCATGATACGTTCAAATGGAAGGGCATAGACGGAAGCGAAATCCTTACCCATTTCATAACTACACCGGATCCGTGGAGTACACCGGGATCCTGGTTCTACACTTATAACGGGCAGCTTACGGCGAAGACGGTAAAAGGAGTATGGGATGCTTACAGTGAAAAAGATATGAACAAAGAACTTCTCATTTCCTATGGATATGGAGACGGGGGAGGCGGTGTGAACAGGGATATGCTGGAGCAGAGAAGACGGATCGATAAGATACCGGGACTTCCGGCGCTTAAGACCTCCACTGCAGGCGCTTACTTTAGAGACCTTAAGGATACGGTAAAGAATACTGATCAATATGTCCATACCTGGGATGGAGAATTATATCTGGAGTATCATAGGGGAACTTATACCAGCCAGGGTTATAATAAGCGCATGAACCGGAAAATGGAATACCTGTATGGTAATACGGAGTGGCTGACAGCCATGGCAGCACTTTCCCAGGGAGATCTGAAAAAAGCGAATCAGGAAGCCCTGACAGAAGGTTGGAAAATCCTTTTGACAAACCAGTTCCATGATATCATACCCGGTTCTTCTATCCATGAGGTATATGAAGATTCCAAAGTGGACTATGAAAAAGCGAGAGATATTGCAAGGGAAGTAGAAAAAGAAGCATATGGAATTATACTGGATGAATCAGAAGATACCTATACGGTTCTCAATCATGCATCCTGGAAGCTGGATGGCATTATAGAAATACCTGAGACGGGAATACTCCGCTGCATGGATCAGAGTGGAAACAACCTGAAAATGCAAACCGGAACGGAAGGAACATATGTCCAGACAGGAGAAATTCCGGCGATGGGATTTGCACAGATCAGGTGTGTCAAAGAATCCGGCGGGGCGGATAATTCCGGACTGGAAAATGATTCCTTTTATATAGAAGGAAAAAGTATCGAAACAAAATATTATATTATTGATTTTAACGATCATGGGCAGATCAGCAGGCTTTATGACAAGGATGCAAAGCGGGAAGTGCTTGCAGAGGGAACAAAGGGCAATGTATTGCAGATGTTTGAAGACAAACCTCTTGGGAATGATGCCTGGGATATTGATATTTTCTATCAGCAGAAGATGAAAGAAATTACAGATCTTCAGAAATTCCAGATTGTGGTTTCCGGTCCCCTTATGACAGTAGTCCATCTGGAATGGAAGTATATGAATTCTACGGTTGAACAGGATATTATTTTGTATGAGGATAACCGCAGGATAGATTTTCGGACAAAGGTGGATTACCATGAGAATCATCAGCTGTTAAAAGCAGCATTCCCTGTGGATATTCGAACGACTTATGCCACATACGATGTGCAGTACGGGAACGTGAAGCGCCCGAACCATTGGAACACCAGCTGGGATCAGGCTAGATTTGAAACAGTTGCTCACAGATTTGCAGATTTATCAGAACATGATTATGGGGTTGCGCTATTAAATGACTGTAAATACGGTTACGATGTAAAGGATAATATTTTAAGAATCACGCTGCTTAAGGCGGCTACCCATCCGGATCATCTACAGGATCAGGGGTTGCATGAATTTACTTATGCACTTCTGCCTCATAGGGGTGATTGTATAAATGGCAGGGTGATTCAGGAAGCCCACCGGTTAAACCGTCCGTTAGAGTTAAGAAAAGGTACGGCAAAACTTCCCTATGAGAGTTTCCTTGTATTTGACTGTGACCATGTGGAGGCAGATGCCATTAAGAAATCGGAAGACGGCAATTACCTGGTGGTGCGTTTCCATGAATTCGCTGGTTCCAGATGCCAGGCAGCTATAAAGCCTGGATTCCAGTTTACCGCTTGGGCTGAAGGAGATCTGAGAGAACGACCGATTCAGGATTTTTGCAGTGAAACCGAAATCTCCATGATGTTAAAGCCATTTGAAATTAAAACAATTCTATTTAAATGTTAGAGTTTTTTCAGACACGCTCTAACTAAGGCATGCCGGTAAAAGGAGGAAAAGAAATGCAGCATGATATTTTTAACTGGGAGCGGATTATGAATTTTTTTAGCAGGATATATTATTTCCTGGGAATAAATTTTCTGTTTATCATATGTAATCTGCCGGTTTTGTTATTTTTACTATTTGTAGGTATCAGCCGTGCCGGAACTTTTCTGCCGCTATTTCTTTTGTGCCTCCTTCCGGCAGCACCTGCATTTTCAGCGGTACTCTATTCCATGGGCAGATTCGTATCCGGAATCGAAGCCGGTGCAGTCAGAGATTATCGGAAAGGATATGAAAAATACTTTAAAAAGGCAGTAAAATCAGGGGCTCTTCAGTTAACAGCCATCTTTATGATATGGACCAACCTGAATTTTTTCACCAGAATAGTTCCGGTGTTTTTACTGGCGGTTTTATTTATGCTGTTGTTTCTTGTTGTATTGCTGTTAACGCCAAATCTGTATTTTCTGACGGTAAATACTGAATTAACCTCCCCGGATGTGTGCAAACTGGCACTGGCTTATACATTGGGCAAGCCGGTGGCTGCCATCGGCAATCTGGCAGCTTTCGGTATCATACTTTTGGCTTTTGAACTGTCCCCGGGTACAACGGTTTTATTTATGGGCAGTTTCTACGGATTTCTGGTTGCTTTTATGAACCGGCGGATTATATCGGAAATGAAAGAAAAATACGGTAAAGCCTAAAGCGTCCCTTTCGCGGGCAGCTGCCTGTGTATTAAGGAGTATAGAAGTGCGTTCAGGTCTTCTATACTCCTTTTTTTGCTGTATATAATAATCATGGGGGTGATGTGAAATATGAATAAGAAAACACCAAAGCAGCTTTACCGGAAATTATTCCGTACATATACACTGATCAGTGTGGGCATAGCAGCAGCACTGGTCGTTTATTTTATTATAAATACCAAAGGACAGATACAGGAAAAGAGTTTGAAATACATGCAGAAAGTGGGGGAGGATGCTTCGCGGGAAATTCTGCGTTCTTCTGATAAAGCAGATAATATGCTGGCGGATTTGTATAAATCCAATACAGAACTCCAGGATGTGATATCTTATCTTACGGAAGATATTACTGCTTATTTAAAACACAGGCTGGATGCATTCTCGGCTTCTTCATCTGCCAGCTATAACGGGATTGATGATTTTGCATTTAATGCCATGGAAGAAAGCCCGCAGATCAAAAGCATTCGCTTCGTCAGCTACCCAAAAGAAGAACTGACCGTATACACCCCGGATGGCAAAGTCTCACGCCGGGAAGTGTCAGGGTATTTAAGGAATCAGTTAGATGAAAAACGAATGGAACAGCCCCTGCAGTATGAATTTTTAAAAGAAATCCGTGATCCGGTGACACTGGAGAATATCGGATGCATGATTGTCTTCTTTCAAAATGCAGGGCTTGCCGATGCATGGCAATATTTTGAGCGGTGTGATCTGTTGGTTTACAGCAGTTTTGGAAATCTTGTGTTCGATTCCAGCGGCAGGGGTGATGCAAAGAAAATGCTGTTGTTGGAGGATACCAGGCAGATGGAAGAAGAGCTGAAATCCTTTGTCAATTACCGCCAGGTCAAAGATTTCCATGTAGCTGCCGCCATCGGAAAGTCCCGGGCGGATGTAATACCTGCGGGGCTGTGGGCTACCATTATTCTAATCGGGCTGTCTATTGTTACCCTTGGTATTGTGTTTATCCATTTTTATCTGATCAAGCTGACCGGCAGACTGGATGGGATATTAGATGGAATGGAACGGGTTACTAAAGGAGATCTGGATGTCCGGCTGAAAGTAGATGAGGAAAAAGATGAACTGGATGTAATTGCAGAGCATTTCAATGAAATGTGTGTGGAACTGAACCATTACATTCAAAAGAGTTATCTGGCACAGATTGAGCAGAAGAATGCGGAGATGGCGGCATTGCAAAGTCAGATCAATCCTCATTTTCTATACAATACGTTGGAGTCCATCCGTATGAAGGCCATATGCAACGGCGACAGGGAGGTGGGGAAGATGCTCTACGGTCTTGCCGTCATATTCCGCAGCCAGATTAAAGATACCGATATTATCACGCTGGCAAAGGAACTTCATTACTGTAAAAAGTATCTGGAATTATTTGAATTCCGATATCAGAATAAGTTCCAGTTTGAGATTGACTGTCCGGAAGCATTTGTGAATATACCGGTCATTAAATTTATCATTCAGCCTGTGATCGAAAATTACCTGGTACATGGTATCCGCCTGGAGGATAGTGACAACCGGATCTGTATTGAAATAAAAGAGGATAGCGATGATATGCTGATTGTGGTCTCGGATAACGGATATGGAATGAAGGATGAGGCAATTACAGATAAAAACAGGGAATTAAATTGTCTTTGTGAAGAGTCAAAGGGTTCAATCGGAATACAAAATGTAAATCTTCGCATGCGGGCGGCATATGGTAAGGGTTATGGGGTTCTTTTAGAGGCAAACCAGCCAGCCGGTCTGCGGGTAAATTTACGTTTTCCATTAAAAGGAGCAGGTTATGATGAAAAAAGTAATGTTAGTTGAAGATGAAGAATTTATTCTGCAGGGAATCAAAAATATAATAGACTGGGAAGCTTTGGAAATGACCATTGTCCATATGGCTCATGATGGTATTGATGCACTTGCCTGCTGGGAAAAAGAGGAAGTGGATATTGTGGTATCCGATATCTCCATGCCGAGAATGAATGGACTTGATCTGATGGAGCGGCTGAGGGAGAAAAGTAAAAGGGTCCGCTTTATTATTCTTACGGGATACGATGAATTTGAATATGCCAGGGCAGCAATTCACCTTGAAGTAGAAAACTATATTTTAAAGCCCATAGATGAAGAGCAGCTGGAAAAATCTCTGCAGTCTGCAGCAGCGAGGCTTAAGGAAAGAGAAGAGGCAGATATGGCGCAGATTGATGGTAAGACAGATTTTATGCGATTCTTAAACGGTAAAATGAATTACGATGAACAGGTACATTATATGACGCAAACCGGCTTATCCGCCACGAAACCCTATACATATGCGGCGGTAATGAAACTTAAGCTGGACAGCCTGGGTGAGTTTAAGATTACCGATGTAATGAGCTGGCTTGGGCAAATAGTGACAGAAGAAGAAATACGCGTATATCATTTACCGCCTGACAGCATTCTTCTGACTTTATCCAGCCAGTCAGATAGAGCAAGAGAAGTCAGAAGATATCTGACGGATATGCAGAACCAGATTGAGAAGAGATTTGGCATTCACATTTTTACCAGCATCAGTTCTCCTTTTATGGAATTTACGGAAATGCCCCGGGCGTACCGGGAAGCGCTTTCCAATCAGAAATATCTGGTTATTGATGGATATGGAAGCTGTGTTGATCAGGAGTATATCAATAACAGGAAATCTATGGATATTTCGGTAGATGCAGAACGGTTTCAGCGGCTGATCATCCAAAAAGATAAAGCGAGTGCACTCAGTTATCTGGAGGAATTGTTTATAAATCATGTAAACAGGGATATGGAGGTAGACGTACTATTACAAATGTGCCTGAGAATAGCCGGTATCATTCAGGATATACGGGAAGAATACAAACTACTGGACAGCGGCGGAAAGCATCGCTTATATCATATAATTGAAGAAGTTAATCAGGCAGAGGATATCATTTCCGTGAAGACCGTCTTTCGCGAAGAAATTATAAATATGATTGACAGCCTGCACACAGAAGAATCCTATTATACGCCTGTGATCAAGCAGATTCTTGCAGAAGTCAGGGAAAACTACAGGGAAGATATGAACCTGAAGACCCTCGCCCATAAATATCACATGAATACATCCTATCTGGGGCAGATTTTTCAAAAAGAGGTGGGGTGTTCATTCGCGCAGTACTTGAGCAATACAAAAAACAGCAGGGCGAAAGAACTGATTCTAAGTACCAACATGCGCATTAATGATATTGCAAAGGAAGTAGGGTATCCGGATACCAGTTACTTCTATCGAAAATTCAAGCAGTGTTATGGGGTGTCACCTGCCACACTGCGGGAAATGAAAAAATATTAACAGGGCAGACCACTGCGACATATTTTTTTACTTGCTGTTTGTCCAGCTAGAAAATGTACAAGAAACCTAAAAGTTTTCAACTATATTCCAATTTTGTTAAATGATATAGTAAATGTATCAAATAACAAGGGAGGGAATAAAATGGGAAACAAAAATGGAAAATTTTTAAGCCGTTTAAAGGCGAATAAAGAGCTGTTGTTTTTAAGTCTGCCGGGCGGCATATGGTTCCTGTTGTTTACCTATCTGCCGTTGTTTGGAATTTTAGTTGCTTTTAAAAAATTCCGGATAGCAGACAACGGCGGATTTTTCAAAAGTCTGATTGAGAGTGAATGGGTTGGATTTGACAATTTCAAATTCCTGTTCGCAAGCGGGGATGCAGCCAGAGTATTCTTAAATACAGTCTTGTATAATCTGGTATTCATCATACTGGGAGTGGCGCTTCCGGTTCTGGTTGCTCTGCTGCTCAACGAGATCCGGAACAAAGGCATGGCAAAGATTTATCAAAGCGCTATGTTTCTGCCATATTTTTTATCCTGGGTTGTGGTTAGTTACTGTCTATTCGCATTCTTAAACCCGGAAAAAGGTTTTGTCAATAATGTTCTGCAGCAATATGGAAAAGAGGGGATTTCCTGGTATACAGAAAAATCCTGGTGGCCATTTCTGATTATCCTGATGAGCCAGTGGAAGGGAATCGGTTATAATACGGTGGTTTATCTTGCCTCTATCTGCGGAATTGATAAAACATATTATGAGGCTGCAGTCCTGGATGGGGCAACAAAGTGGCAGCAGATCAAATTCATTACTTTACCACTTCTGAAACCGGTCATAACTATTTTACTGATCATGTCAATTGGAAAAATATTCAATGCAGACTTCGGTCTTTTCTACCAGCTGCCTAAAAATTCTGGTGCGTTGTTCGATGTGACGAATGTTCTGGATACCTATATCTTCAGGGCATTGCGTGCCAATGGAGAGATCGGGATGAGTTCGGCAGCAGCATTGTTCCAGTCAACGGTAGGATTTGTATTGATTATGGCTGCTAATAAAATCGTATCCAAAGTGGACAGCGATAATGCACTATTTTAAGGAGGGAATGGAATGTTTGCCGGATATAAAGAAGCAAAACTTGAGAAAAAGCTTCAGAAAATAGAAGCAGAACAGTGTAAATATAACAAGGTAAAAAAACCGACCAATGTGATTTTTAACATTATTTTAAGTGCACTTTCGCTGTTTTGTGTAATCCCATTTATTTTTGTTATGATCATTTCATTTACGGATGAAAAAATCCTGGCTGTGAATGGCTATCAGTTCTTTCCTGAAAAACTGAGCTTTTACGCATACCAGTACATTATCAATGCTGGAGATAATATAATCCGCAGCTATGGAGTTACCATTTTTGTTACTGTTACCGGAACGGTCATTGGACTCTTGCTGACGGGTACATACGCATATGCCCTTTCCAGAAAAACCTATGCCTACCGAAAGTTATTTACTTTGGTAATTACAGTGCCAATGTTATTTAGCGGAGGTATGGTTGCAAATTATTTAGTAGTTTCCAAATTCCTCATGCTGAAGGATACGGTCTGGGCATTGATTTTACCACTATGCCTGAACACCTTTAATGTAATTGTGCTTCGGACCTTTTTCAAAACCAGTATTCCGGATGCAGTCGTAGAATCAGCGAAAATAGACGGCGCATCCGAATGGAAACTTTTCTTTAAAATTGTAATTCCAATGGCATTGCCGGGGCTTGCCACGATAGGTTTATTTCTTACGCTTGCATACTGGAATGACTGGTTTTGCGCCATGATGTATCTGGACGGAAAAGAAATTTTGCCGCTGCAATACCTGCTAATACAGATAGAAAATTCCATTGACTGGCTGGCAAGCAATAAATCCATGATGGGTGTTGATGGGATACAGGCTGCGGCTAATCTGCCAAAAGAGACTATTAAGATGGCGATAGTGGTAATCTCCACTTTGCCAATTGTCTTTGCATATCCATTTTTCCAAAGGTATTTTATCAATGGGTTAACGATTGGAGCAGTAAAAGAATAGGTGAGAAAGAGAATATATGCATCTATTAAAAAAGTAACCGCAATAGTTGTGGAAATGAAGAAAGGGAACGGATTATGAAATTTAATAAAATAAAAAAAGCAGCAGCACTCATCACTGCAGGTGCACTGATTCTGGGAATGGCATCTGGATGCGGAAGTAAGGAGACGGCAAAGGGGACAGATGGGGAAGAGGTGGTAACACTTATTTGGTATCAGGATGGTGATGCGCAGAAAGATACCCCTCAGGTTCTGGAAAAAATCAATGAGTATACAAGAGAAAAAATCGGAGTGGAGATCAAAATTAATAATATCGGCTGGGGTGATTATAATCAGAAGATGCAGGTGGTAATTAATACCGGGGATAACTGGGACTTGGCATTTACAAGTTCCTGGGCAAATGATTACTTACAGATGGCTCAAAAAGGAGCATTCCTGCCTCTTGACGATTACCTTCAAAAAGAAGGAAAGGAAATGTATGAGAAAATTGACAAGCGTTTCTGGGATGCGGCGAAGATCGGAGGCGTAACCTATGGGGTACCAAATGAAAAGGAGATCGGCAGTTATCCAATGTGGGTATTTACCAAAGAATATGTGGATAAATATGATATTCCGGTTTCGGACATCCACACATTAGAAGATCTGGAACCATGGCTGCAGCTGATCAAAGAAAAAGAACCGGACGTAGTGCCCTTATATCTGATTAAGAGCTTTACTGCGCCAACCTATATGGATAAAATACAGGATCCAGTAGGAATCGAATATGGGGATGAATCATTGACGGTGAAAAACCTGTTTGAAACGGACCAGATGAAAAATACCCTGAATACCATAAGAAGGTATTATCTGGCTGGATATATCAATAAAGATGCGGCAACCGCAACGGATGACAAATCGGTGAAACGGTTTGTGACAAAAGGGGATGGACAGCCCTATGCAGATGTCGTCTGGGGAAAAGACCTTGGATACGAAGTGGCAATCTCTCCCATTATGGATATGCAGGTAACCAATGCTTCAGCCAGAGGTTCCCTGACTGCAATATCAAAGAACTGCAAAAACCCAGAGAAAGCGGTGGCGTTTTTAAATCTGGTAAACACGGATGAATATTTGAGAAATCTTCTAAACTATGGAATCGAAGGCGTACATTATGAAAAAGTTCCGGTATCGGCTGAAGAGAAAGAGGCCGTGAAAGGAAAGCCATATGTATATGACACTAAAGTGAAGCTGATTGAGGAAAAAAGAAAAGATTACTCCGTTCCGTACTGGATACAGGGGGGCTTGTTCAATACTTACGTGCAGGATACGGAACCGGCAGATAAATGGAGTACGTTTAAAGAGTTTAACGATCAGGCTGTTAATGCTCCTTCCTTTGGGTTTGATTTTAATTCCGAACCGGTAAGTACCGAGATCGCAGGTTTCCGGAATATTCTGGATGAATTCGGACCGTCCCTGTTTACCGGAAGTGTTGAACCTTCCGAATATCTGCCGGAGCTGCAGAAAAAACTGGAGGCGACAGGATTACAGAAGGTAATTGATGAGATGCAAAAGCAGATTGATGAATGGAAGGGGAAGGCGGCAAAATGACCCCATCTGCTCTCACCAAACACAGCCTCCATCTGCACAGCTGGTTTTCTCATCATGGCGGGCTTTAGAATTTATCCTGAATTCAAACAAAGTATCATTGAGGTATTAGTAAACTTGGTTTATAATATAAGTATTAACAGGAACATAAAAGGGTTTCAGGGTTTACAAAATAAAATTCAGGAGGAGAAAATCTATGGTTACTCAGATGTTACAGGATAACTTCAGAATGCGCAGGCTGGAGGAAGGGGAATGGCTGCCAGCGATTGTACCGGGAACGGTTTACACCGATTTGCTCTTAAACGGGGAGATGGAAAATCCATTCTGGAAAGACAACGAGGAGCAGGCGCTAAAGCGAATGGAATTTGACTATGAGTACAGTACCATGTTCCGGGTGGATTCTGTGGTGTATGAAAAAGAAAGGGTATTACTCCGGTTTGACGGGCTGGATACGATTGCCGACATCTATGTAAATGGAGAACTTGCGGGGCAGGCTTATAATATGCACCGGATCTGGGAATTTGATGTAAAGAAGCTTTTAAACCCGGGGCAGGATAATGAGCTGCATGTAGTTCTGCACTCTCCCCTGCAGTATATCCGGGAAGCATTTGAAAAGTCTCCTACCCGGGGATCGGAAGATGCCATGGATGGATTTGTTCATATTCGAAAGGCACATTGTATGTTTGGCTGGGACTGGGGTGCACACCTTCCGGATGCGGGAATATTCAGACCGGTCAGGCTGATTGGAATAGACCATGCCCGCATAGACAGTGTTTATATTACCCAGATACACGAGAATGGAAAAGTACGGCTTCAGATCCGGGTGGAAGAAGATAAGTGCGACAGCGTTTCCACTACCTATGAAGTAAAGGTGACCGATCCCGATGGCAATTGCTGGGACTATGAGAATTCACCGGATGAAATCACTATTGAAGAGCCAAGGCTCTGGTGGCCAAACGGATACGGCGCCCAGGATTTATATGAGCTGGAAGTAATTCAGAAAACCGGGGGAACCGAGACGGATTCCTGGAAACGCCGTATCGGGCTTAGAACCATGACCATGCATATTGAAAAAGACCAATGGGGGTCCTGTTTTGCACACCAGGTAAACGGGATATCTATTTTTGCCATGGGTGCGGACTATATTCCGGAAGACCATCTTCTTGGGAGAGTGAACAGCAAAACTACAAGAAATCTTCTGGAACAGTGCAAATCGGCAAATTTTAATGCTATACGTGTCTGGGGCGGCGGATACTATCCCGAGGACTGGTTTTATGATATCTGTGATGAATTAGGGCTGGTGGTATGGCAGGACTTTATGTTTGCATGTGCCGTGTATGATCTGACTCCGGAGTTTGAAGCGAATATCCGTCAGGAATTTACAGATAATATAAAGCGTCTGCGGCATCATGCATCACTGGGACTGTGGTGCGGAAACAATGAGATGGAACTGTTTGTCAAAGAAGGCAATTGGGTGAGCAGACACTCAGAAGTAAGGGATTATTTTCTGATGTACGAACGCATCATACCGGAGCTTTTAAAAGAATATGACCCGAATACGTTCTATTGGCCGGCAAGTCCTTCCTCAGGCGGATCTTTTGATGAACCAAATGATCCAAACAGAGGCGATGTACATTTCTGGGAAGTATGGCACGGAAATAAGCCGTTTTCTGAATACCGCCGGCATTATTTCCGTTATGCTTCGGAATTTGGTTTTCAGTCATTTCCAAGTGTTAAGACGATAGAAACGATAACGGATGATCCAAGAGATATGAATATTTTTTCATATGTGATGGAAAAGCATCAGAGAAATTTTGGCGCTAACGGGAAGATTATGAAGTATCTTCAGCAGACCTACCGCTATCCTTACAGTTTTGAGACAGTAATCTATGCGTCCCAATTACTTCAGGCAGACGCGATCCGTTATGGAGTTGAGCATTTCAGGAGAAACAGAGGGCGCTGTATGGGAGCGATTTACTGGCAGCTCAATGACTGCTGGCCCGTGGCTTCCTGGGCATCCATCGATTACTGCCAGAGGTGGAAAGCACTTCACTATTATGCAAAGCGATTTTTTAGTCCGTGTATGATATCCTGTGAGGAAGAAGGACTTCTAACACAGGATGCAGATATGAACCGCCAGCATTACCATATTGAAAAATCGATTCATTTGAATGTTGCAAACGAAACCAGGGAAGATGAGAACGTAACAGTAAAATGGCAGCTGAGAGATGCCGGTGCCATGGTATTAAGAGAAGAGAGCAGAGAAATTATGGTTCCGGCATTGACCAGTGTATGGCTGGATAAGGAAGAGTTGCCGGATGTGGATATGTTTACAGAATATGTCAGCTATCAGTTGATGAAAAATGGAGAACTTATATCAGAAGGAACCGTAATCTTTTCACTTCCCAAATATTTTAAATACCAGGATCCGCAGCTTACGTGCCGGGTAGAAAATGGAGAGATCATTATTCAGTCGAAAACATACGCAAAAAATGTAGAGATTTTAAATCAGAAGGAGGACCTTATTTTATCCGATAATTATTTTGATATGAACGCAGGAGAGAAGCGGATAAAGATAATCAGTGGAAAGCCGGATAAACTGCGGCTCAGGAGTGTTTATGACATTGGATGATGAAAAAACAACACCCCCATAAGGAATTTGTCAAGGGCTAAAAGTTGACATAATTTTTTTCATATTTGAATATTTGAGAGCCATAATGTGAATCATTCTATTAAACAAATTAATAGGAGGATGAACGTTATGGCTCTTAATAAAGTAGAAATTTGTGGTGTGAATACATCAAAGCTTCCCCTTTTAAACAATGAAGAAAAAGATGCACTTTTTGCCCGGATTCAGGAGGGCGATGAAGAAGCAAGAGAACTATACATCAAAGGAAACTTAAGGTTGGTATTAAGTGTAATTAAACGTTTTTCAAGCAGCAATGAAAATGCGGATGATTTGTTTCAGATAGGCTGTATCGGTCTGATTAAGGCAATAGATAATTTTGACTCGACCTTAAATGTAAAATTTTCTACTTATGCGGTTCCGATGATTATTGGTGAGATCCGCAGATACTTAAGGGATAATAATTCAATAAGGGTAAGCAGGTCACTGAGGGACACGGCTTACAAGGCGATTTATGCAAAAGAAGGCTATATGAAGAAGCATTTAAAAGAGCCTACCATTAATGAGATCGCAGACGAGATTGGTATCGCAAAAGAAGACATTGTATTTGCTATGGATGCGATCCAGAGTCCGGTCAGCCTTTATGATCCGGTTTATACGGAAGGCGGAGACACCCTCTATGTAATGGACCAGATCAGTGATAAGAAGAATAAAGAAGAGAACTGGGTGGAATCCATCTCTTTAAATGAAGCAATTAAAAGATTGAACGAACGGGAACGCCATATTATTGAACTGCGTTTCTTCCAGGGGAAAACACAGATGGAAGTAGCAAATGAAATTAATATATCCCAGGCACAGGTTAGCCGACTGGAAAAAAATGCGTTAAAGAGCATGAAGAACTATTTAAGATAACGTAGTGGGGAATATCCTCATAATATCAGGCATGAAGGTGAGCACATGGAATCAATTTGGAGTAAAACAGCAGAAGTAACAGCTATGCCATCCCTTGCGGATAACCTGGAAACAGAGGTAGCTGTAATTGGTGGAGGTATGGCGGGAATTTTAATTGCATATTTTCTACAGCAGGAAGGCAAGAAAGTCATTGTATTTGAGGCGTCCAGAGTAGGCAGCGGACAGACGAAGAATACAACTGCAAAGATTTCATCCTCCCATAACCTGATCTACCATAAATTAATACGCGATTGTGGTATCGAAAAGGCGAGACAATATGCCCTTGCCAATCAGAAAGCTATCAAGGCTTATCAAAACCTGATTGACAAATACCAGATCCCCTGTCATTTTCAGGAGCTTCCTTCGTATCTTTATTCCGTAACCAGATCTGATAGCCTGGAAGCAGAAGTAAAGGCAGCTCAGAAATTAGGAATACACGCAGAATTCACCACTCAGACAGAACTGCCTTTCCCGGTTGCAGGAGCAGCCAAGTTTTATGGACAGGCGCAGTTTCATCCGTTGGAATTTCTGGATAAGATGATTAAGGAACTGACGATTTATGAAAATACAAAAGTAAAAAGTGTGGAAGGGCAGGAGATCGTTACCGACTCTTATGTAATTCATGCGGAACAGATTGTATTTGCCACTCATTATCCTTTTATCAATGTACCGGGATACTATTTTATGCGTATGCATCAGGAGCGAAGCTATGTACTGGCGCTTGAAAATGCTGTGCAGTTAGACGGCATGTATCTGGGTATTGATAAAGAAAACAGTTTTTCTTACCGCAATTACGAAGATCTGCTATTGATTGGCGACAGCGGGCACCGCACAGGAGAAAATAAAGTGGGAGGCTGTTATCAGAAATTGTGGGAAGAAGCATCCAAATACTGGCCTGGGAGCAGGGTATCAGCTTCCTGGTCGGCGCAGGACTGTATGACGCTGGATGGGATTCCTTATATCGGACAGTATTCCAGCCAGACTCCGGACTGGTATGTAGCGACAGGATTTGGGAAATGGGGAATGACTTCTTCTATGGTTTCCGCAATGCTGATTTCTGATTTGATCATGAAGCGGGAAAATCCTTTTATGGAAGTATTCTCACCCCAGCGATTCCATTTGTCGGCTTCCGCTAAAAATGTGGTAACGGATGGGTATAAAGCAGCGAAAGGAATTCTGTATGAGAATTTAAAAATCCCAAAAGAAAATATTGAGGAACTTCCGCTTTCCCATGGCGGTATCGTAGAATATGAAGGGAAGAAAGCCGGTGTTTATAAAAATGCAGAAGGGGAAGTCTTTATCGTTGATACCAGATGTCCTCATCTGGGCTGTCAACTGGAATGGAATCCCGATGAACTGTCCTGGGATTGTCCCTGCCATGGTTCCCGGTTTGATTATAAAGGAAATCTGATAGATAACCCGGCACAGGAAAATCTGAACACGGAATAAAACAAAAAGGGGGAAAAAGATGAAAAAAGTCCGGCAGTATCTGACCATACCCAGGAAAAGTTTCCATGGGGAGAAGAAGAAAAAAAGTTTTTTTGAAGGATGGTATCTGAAGCACCAGTCAGGGAAAGAGTCCTTAAGTTTTATTCCGGCTTTTCACATTGATGAAGAAGGAAACCGTTCGGCATCCATACAGGTAATCACCAATGATGAATCTTTCTACACAGAGTTTCCGGTGGAGTATTTTTATGCCAGTCCTCTGAATTTTTATTGCCGGATCGGAAAAAATACCTTTTCCGAAAAAGGGATCATTCTGGATATTAAAACAAAAGATTTAAGGGTTATTGGAAAAATAAGATATGGAGAACTGAAAGCACCCCGGAAAGACATTATGGGGCCTTTCCGCTTTGCACCGTTTATGCAGTGCAATCATGGGGTGCTGAGTATGCATCATGAACTGACTGGTACGGTAGTAGTAAATGGGCACAGATATGATTTTGCAGGCGGTACCGGATATATAGAAAAAGATTGGGGCAGCAGCTTTCCAAGCGAATATCTCTGGACCCAATGCAGCTGGAATGGAGGTGCCGGCGGTGACCTGATGCTGTCACTGGCAAAAATACCTTTGCTAAAAGGAAGCTTTACCGGTTGTATCTGCTGCATCATGCAAGGCGGAAAGGAATACCGGCTGGCAACATACCGCGGAGTCCGGATACTGATCTTTAACGATAAGGAGGCACTGATCCGACAGGGAAAATACTGGTTTCATGCGGAAGTCCTGAAACAGAATCCCTCTGATCTGAAAGCACCTGTAAACGGCAGTATGGGCAGGGCAGTGAAAGAGAGCCTCTCCTGTGAAATGCATTACCGTTTTTGGAAACGGGACGAATTAATCTTTGATGTGATCAGTCCACAGGCAAGCCTGGAAATAATGAAGGAATAATCATCGTCACATATCTAACGGGCCACTGCCTGCGCATATTGCGCAGGCAGTGGCTCCTTTCCGTTTGTCATCAACCCCTCTTTGCGTCATCCGAAAAACAAGCTTTACGTCAGTTCATGAGGCAGGTATAATGGGAACATAGAAAGACAGCAAGAACGAATAAACAGTCTGGATGGTGAGTGCAAAATGAATATGATGAAAATAACACAATGTCTCTACAAAGACGGATATTTCCATACCCTCCGGGCGGAAACGGAATGTTACCGCTATATGGGGGTTACCGATGGGAGAATCAGTTATCTTGGCGATGAGAAGCCCTATGGATATGAGAAAGAAGTTTCTTTAAACGGCAGGCATGTCTATCCGGCCATGATAGATGCACATCTGCACCTGATGTATACCATGGTGCTGGGCGCAAATAGTTTTTCGGTCTGCAAAATTGAGGATGGCAGAATATATCCGGATAAGCTGGAAGACGCAGCAAAGCTCATAACGAAAGAATGCCGGGAGAGAACCGGGAGGGATATCATTACAGCAAATCAATATATTGCTTCAGCAATTCCGGAAAAAAGGCTTCCCAACCGCCATGAGCTGGATGAATGGGCCAATGGTAAAAAAATTGTAATTTACAATATAGACGGGCATAGCAGCAGTATGTCAACAGCATTGCTAAAAGAACTGAATATTTATAAAGAGAACCATACCGGAATACTGACAGGCAGGGATCATGAAATTATACAGGGCAAAGTGATGGAGCTGATTGGAAAATCAGTAACACCCGCAGTATGGGCTAAAGGAATCGCAAGCTTTACAAATCTCTGTATAAAATACGGAATTGGCATTGTCTGTGCTATGGATGGAAATGGAGATGTAAATAAAGATAAGCAAACCAGAAGGTTGGCAAAAATAGCATCTCATATGGAGATTGGTGTGCGCCTCTTTCCGCAATTTATGGATCTGAAAAAGGCCCGTTATTACCGAAAGTTTCAGAGGACGCCCAGGGTAGGAGGATGCGGCGACTGGGAAATGGATGGTTCTGTGGGATCTGGCAGTGCAGCATTTTACAGTCCTTATAAAGATACGAACGAGCTGGTGGACTGCTATTTCACATCAGAAGTAATTGCGGATAAATTAAAAGAAGCGGATGCGGCAGGATATCAAATCAGCAGCCATGCAATAGGAGAGAAGGCAATAGACGTTCTGTTAGACGGATATGACCGCTTTTGCCCGGCTAGAATGCATCGCATAGATCATTTTGAATTTCCGGATAAAGGAGCCGTAGAACGGGTTATGGAGAAGAACCTGGCATTGGCCGTGCAGCCGGGCTTTTCATGGATTGATAAAAATTATCTGAAAAGTTATGAGCAGTCTCTGCCGGAGCATATGATCAGTCAGCAGATTCCTTTGCGTACACTGATGGATCATCAGGTATGTATCTGCGGTTCCAGCGATGCTCCGGTACAAAGCATCAATCCTTTTAACCAGATGCTTGGAATGATCGATTTTTATATACCGGAACAATCACTGACCATGTATCAGGCGCTCTGTACCTATACCAGGAATCCGGCGAAGATGCTGGGTGAGGAAAAGGAGCTGGGTACACTTGAAGTGGGAAAGCGGGCAAACTTTATGGTATCCGATAAAGATCTGTTAAAGATGGATAAAACCAATATAGCACAAGCTGAAATACAGTGCCTCTATCTGGATGGAATAAAGTGTAAAGAAAAAAAGGGAACGATTGGGGAGCTCATCCGGATGATGACAGGAAGAAAACGCAAAATTTAAAAATAAAATTCTATATAAATAGGAAGAAATATCGGATAAAAGTAAGAGATTTGCATTCATTTAAATTTCCAGGAAATAATGAATATATGAGGAAAAACAGAAAGGTTTGACAAGTTAGCATTTTACCACTTTATCTTAATACAATCTTAATGGTAAATCGAGAATTTAAATGCATTTTTAATATAGAAAACAGATAAATTATCACCGCCTTAACGAATAGTTTATTATAATTAGAACTTGCAGCAGGATGATTTTCAGTTAAAATTTTTAAAGTGCGTATGAAGGAAAGGACATAAATAAAATGCTGAAGCTATTGTATAAAAAATTAACTCAAACCCAGATGATTGCAGTTGGGTTTCTTACAATCATATTGGCGGGTGCGCTGCTTTTGACTCTGCCGATTTCAAGTAAGGATGGACAGATGACCAATTTCCTGGATGCTTTTTTTACAGCAACTTCAGCCTCTTGTGTTACCGGCCTGGTGGTTAGCAATACCGTGGAGAAATGGTCACTGTTTGGACAGCTGGTTATCCTTGGAATGATTCAGATCGGCGGACTGGGATTTATGACCATCGGCGTATTTTTTTCAATTATATTAAGAAGAAAAATAGGACTCCGAACCAGAGGTATCTTACAGGAAAGTGTAAACACCATGCAGATTGGCGGTATTGTCCGCCTGGCAAAGAAAATCATAATCGGCACTGTCTTTTTCGAAGGACTTGGTGCTATATTATTAAGTATCCGGTTTATACCTGAATTCGGAGTGCTGCGGGGCAGCTTTTATGGAATCTTTCATTCCATTTCCGCGTTTTGCAATGCTGGATTTGATCTGATGGGGAAAGAGATTCCCTATGCTTCCTTTACCGGATATTATGATGACTGGATTATAAACCTGACCATAATGACGTTAATTGTAGTAGGAGGTATCGGATTTCTGGTTTGGGATGATATCTGGACCCATAAATGGAAATTCCGCCAGTATAAACTGCATACGAAAATCGTAATTTCAGCAACCCTGGTATTGATTTTCGGAGGGGCGGTATTATTTTACTTATTTGAAAACAGCCACATCATCAGTGATATGTCCCCAAGCGGTAAAATTTTAAGTTCGCTGTTCAGCTCTGTTACCGCAAGAACTGCCGGATTTAATACCGTGGACACAGCGGCGCTTCAGGACAGCAGTAAGCTGCTGACCATAGTACTGATGTTCATAGGCGGCAGCCCGGGGTCTACAGCAGGCGGTATTAAGACAACAACGCTTGTTGTCATGATTTTCTATTTAAGAGAAAATATTACACAGAACCGCTGCTGTAATATATATGGCAGGAGATTGAGCGATGACGTAATTAAAAAAGCAAGTGCGGTTTTGTGCACTAATCTCTTCCTGTCTGTGGGAGCCGTGATACTGATCACTGCTATACAGCCAATACCAATGACAGACGTTTTACTGGAGGTATTCTCAGCAATTGGTACCGTAGGTATGTCTACCGGAATTACACGGGATCTGAATGCTATTTCTAAAATAATCATTATCTTTCTTATGTACTGCGGACGAATCGGAAGTTTATCGTTTGCATTATCATTGAGAGGGAATAAAAAAACGACACCGGTAGTACAGCCGGTTGAGCAAATTACGATAGGATAAGAAGGAGATAAACATGAAGACGATATTAATTATAGGGATGGGGCGGTTTGGCCACCATTTATGCATCAATTTATCGAAAATGAATAATGAGGTTATGATTATCGATAAAGATGAAGAGAAGGTTTCTGACCTTTTACCCTATGCAACTACAGCAAAGGTGGGAGATTGTACAAATGAGGAGGTCTTAAGAAGCCTTGGAATCAGTAATTTTGACCTTTGTTTCGTCTGTATCGGATCGAATTTCCAGAGCAGTCTTGAAATTACCAGCCTGGTAAAAGAAATGGGCGGTAAATATGTTGTAAGTAAAGCAAACAGAGATATTCATGCTAAATTCCTTCTTCGGAACGGAGCGGATGAGGTAGTTTATCCGGATCGGGATATTGCAGAAAAGATAGCGGTACGCCATAGTGCCAATCATGTATTCGACTATGTAGAATTGACAGAAGGATATTCTATTTTAGAGATCCCTCCCCTGCCATCCTGGGTAGGAAAGAGTATTAAACAGGTAGATGTAAGGGCTAAATACCATGTAAGTATATTAGGGATAAAGGTAGAGAGGGATGTGAAATTACTTCCTCATGCAGATTATGTACTGACCGGAAATGAACATCTGATGATTATCGGTCAGCGAAATGACATCGACAAGATATTGGCAAATATTAAATAACATGTTAGAATAGGATGAAAGAAGGAATTAAACGATTAAAGAGGTTTGGAAATGGATAAAAAAATATATCTTCAGCATATGAAATATATTGGCAGAGTCGTGGCCATTGTAGCGGGTACGACTCTTTTTTCCGTTCTGTTAAACAGTGCCGGAATTGCAAAAGAAAATACGCTGATGATCTATATGATCGGGGTACTTTTGACAACGGCATATACCAATGGTTATCAGTATGGAGTGGCGGTATCCTTTATCAGCGTTATGTCATTTAACTTCTTTTTTACGGCACCGCTGCATACCTTCCGGATTGCAGATATTAATGATATTGTCCTGATTATCATATTTCTGATTGCATCCCTTATTTCTTATAATCTGACAGTTAAATTCCAAAAGCAGCTGTTGATCGCACAGAAAAATGAACAGGCGGCCAGACTTTTGCATGAGATGTCGAAAAGTTTTATTAATGTGACGGGAAAGGAAAATATCGTCCGCCTTGGAATCCGCTATATTTTTGAGCATACCAAATTCGAAAGTGAAGTGGAGCTGATCGGAGACAAGAGTACCGAAATGCGGGACAAAAACCACAGGCTGGGTGACTATATGATGGTGCCGATCATTGGATTAGAAAAACAGTTAGGTGTTTTGAAAGTATATAACCGGAACGAGGGTCTTTCCATAGAGCAGGAGCTTTTGATCAAGACCGCTGCGAATCAGATCGGGATTGCACTGGACCGGGAACTGGTGTACCAGCAGCAGGAGCAGATCAAGGTGGAAATGGAACGGGAACATATGAAAAGCAGGATGCTGCGCAGTATTTCCCATGATTTTCGAACACCGCTTACGGGAATTATCGGCGACTGCGGACTAATTCTGGATTCCGAAAAATTGGAAAAAGACAATATCCAGTTATTAGCAACGGATATTAATGAACAGGCACTCTGGCTGATGAAGATGATGGAAAATATTTTGAATATGACTAAGATAGAAAGCGGAAGCCTTCATATTAATAAACAGCCGGAAGTAATTGATGATATTATCTACGAGGCGGCAAGCCATATCAGAGATCTTCATCAGAAGCGGAAATTTACCGTCTCCCTTCCCGATGAAGTGATTGTGGCGAAGATGGATGGGAAGATGATGGTTCAGGTGATGATCAATCTTCTGGACAATGCCATGAAGCATACAAAAGAGGGCGGGCGAATATCGGTACTTGCCAGCTTCCGGAACAAAAAGGTCTTCATACAGGTTGAAGATGATGGCGAAGGGATCGCAGATGCAATGATGGGAAAGCTGTTTGATGAATTTGTTACTTCCGCAAGCGGGGATTCCAAGCAAAAGCAGGGCATAGGCCTTGGGCTGGCGATCTGTAAGGCAGTTGTCACAGAACACGGCGGTGAGATATGGGCAGAGAATAAACCGGGCGGAGGCGCCAGATTGACATTTTGGCTGAATGCGGAAAGAGTGAATGCAGATGGAAGATAAGAAAAATATATTGATTGTGGAAGATGATAAATACATTATTAACTTTATCTCAATGAGCCTGAAGAAAGAAGGCTACCGATTCTGTGTGGCAAAAGAAGTGCAGGATGCCGTAAGCCTGTTCTATGCAAATCGTCCGGATATGATCATCCTGGATCTGGGGCTTCCGGATGGAGACGGTATGGAGGTTATTGAGAAAGTCAGGGAAGTATCGGAAGTACCGATTATTGTGGTTTCCGCACGTCAGGAAGAACAGGAAAAGATCAGGGCATTGGATGCCGGAGCAGATGACTATGTGACAAAGCCCTTTTATATGGGAGAATTGATGGCAAGAGTCAGAGCTGCACTTCGTAAACGCACCGGAGGTGTGGAAAAGATTCCGGAAGAGATCTTCCAGTGTGATTATCTCACGGTGGATAACGAAGCACATAAGGTTCTGATCGATGAAAAAGAAATCCATCTGACTCCGATCGAGTTTAAGATACTGAATTTATTAATAGAAAACAGAGGCAAGGTCCTTACTCATAATTATATTCTTCATCAGATCTGGGGTTATACAGAGGGCATAGAACCTGGGAACCTCAGAGTATTCATGGCAACGCTCAGAAGAAAAATCGAAAAGGATCCTGCCGATCCTAGATTTATTCTGACAGAAGTGGGAGTGGGTTATCGTTTTACTTCGTAAAACGGCCCTATTCGCACTTCTTTCTTATTTTTTCTTCATCAACCTCTACCAGGATGATGTCAGTGCCGATTTGTGTAACACATTCCCAGGGGATGATAAATTCGGTATCGCGGCCCAGAAATGAGCAGATTTTTCCGGGTCCCGGTACAATTAAGAAGAGGATTCGGCCGGTACGGGGGTCAATATCCACATCGCTGACGCATCCAATACAGCCGCAGGTACATACATTAATAACTTCCTTTTGTTTTAAATCACAAATACGCATAAAAGCTCCCCGGTCAGAGACTATTTTAAAATTATGCACCAATCAGAAGGTACTTCCTGGTACAAGCATCTTTCAAACATACTCTGGATATTTTTACATTATATTGCACCACCCCGGCGATTATTCATATTTTTACATAAAATTGATTGACAGGGATTAAGGGATTGGATATACTCAAAACAGAAAATGCAATCTACATAATATTGGCAGGGGAGATATGCTCAAGAGGGGCAGATAAGGAGGTAATAATATGAAGTGTCCATTTTGCAACCAGGATAATACAAGAGTAGTGGACTCCAGACCGGCAGATGATAATAATTCCATCAGACGGCGCAGGCTGTGTGATGAATGCGGGAAGCGTTTTACTACATATGAAAAAGTTGAGACCATTCCGTTAATTGTAATCAAAAAGGATCAGAACAGAGAACAGTATGACCGGTCTAAAATAGAAGCAGGAGTACTTCGGGCATGTTATAAAAGACCAATACCGGTTCTTAAAATAAATGAAATGATAGATGCAGCAGAAACAGAAGTTTTCAATCGGGAAGACAGAGAGATCGAAAGTACCATAATCGGCGAGATTGTCATGGACAAGTTAAAAGAACTTGATCCCGTTGCGTATGTCAGATTTGCATCGGTATATCGGGAATTTAAGGATGTAAATACATTTATGGATGAATTAAAGAAAATTTTAAAATAAGAATCAAAAAGAATCCGAAAGGATGTAATCGCCGGACGGCGGTACATCTTTTCGGATTCTTTTTAGATCAGTTTATATCTTTTGCCAATTCACTCAAAAAATGTCTGAGTGAAAAATCTTCTTCTTCCTTTTCTCTCCCAGTGATTTTATAAATGCCAGGATAGACTGATATTTGTAGATTAGCTGGAAGCAGATCAGGTTCAGAACCAGTGCAGCTATAACATCGATGATTGTGTGCTGTTTCAGGAAAACGGTTGCCATTACAATGGAGACTGTCAGCAAAAATACGCAGGTCTGTAAAATTCTGTGTTTTTTCAGTGCGCTGCTGCTGCGGATTGCGATGCAGCAGGCCACGGAATTAAAGACATGGATGCTGGGGAAAATATTGGTAGGTGTATCAATTGTATAAAGATATCTGACCATGTCGACAAAAATATTATCCCGTTCAAAGCTTCTTGGGCGTAGCGTATGTCCGTTGGGCCATAACAGAGAGATTACTAAAAACAGTGTCATCCCAATTGCAAGTGTGGCAATGAGGTGATAGTAATCTTTTATGTTTTTTTGAAACAGGGCAAAATAAATTACAGTTGCGGCTATGTACAAAAACCACAGAAAATAAGGAATTACAAAGATTTCTGAAAATGGGATCAGGTCGTCTAAACGGGATTGGATAATTTCCCTGTGATCAACAACGTGATTTTCCAGAAAGGAAAACGACAGCATATAAAAAATGCCGTACACTGGAATAATCCAGAGATGTTTACTGTTCTTTTTTGTATTCACGTAAAAGGTTCCTCCCATTGAATAAAGTTTTTCATAAGCACCGTAGAATCAAAAAAATTATACCATAATGAGCAGTTTTGAACAATGTAGTTCACGTTAAGTTCACAAAGTTCAGAAAATCTTAAGAGGAAGGTGATGGAAAGTTGAGGAAAAACAACCAAATTTTAACGGGCAGTAATTCCTTAAAAATGTCAAAAACAAAAACAAATTGTCGTTTAGACAGTTGCGCGTCATATACCTAAAGTGTTATACTCTTCATAGATTAAATAAAGTGCAGGTGATTCCTTTGAAAAGAAGAATTGAACAATTACTAAATGGTATTTTTGAATATAAAGCTCCCACGATGAACATTTCTGTTGATGAAATCAGGGTATTGGTCAAAAAGGGAGAGTCATACAGGGGCAGTTTTGAGATAGGTAATCCGGAAGAAAAGAAGATGAAGGGATTCATCTATTCTTCCAGCGCAAGAGTTGCCTATGAGCCATCTGATTTTTTTGGAAACAATGAAAAAATTGTATATGAGATCGATACGACAGGAATGGAAGAAGGCGAGGTATTAGAAGGCGCCTTTACGATTTGCTCCAATCTGGGAGAGTATCGTATTCCATTTCGTTTAGAGATAGAGTATTCTAAGGAGCAGGAACTGGCAGTGGCATATAAGAGTCTGGATGAATTTACGGCTTTGGCAAAAGAAGATTTCCAGAAAGCATATGTGCTTTTTATATCATCCGAGTTTTATCATATGCTGCCCAAATGGACGCCCTCCTTTGCATCGCTCTATGAAGGCATCCGTGGACAGAATTTCAGCTATCGCAGTCTGGAAGAGTTTCTGGTTGGCTGTGGAAAGAAAAAACCGGTAAAACTGCATATGTCTGAGTTGTCCAGAAGTTTTCCTGTTATGACCCAGTCTACGAAAGAAGTGTTGACACTTACCAAGGACAGCTGGGGATTTTTGCGTTTGGATATACAGGCAGATGCAGATTTTATAACAATTGATCATGAAACGGTTACCACGGATGAGTTCGTGGGAAGTACGTATTCACTGGAATATGTGATCGATTTGGAAAAACTCCATGGCGGGAAAAATTTTGGAAGGATTACCATCTCTTCCGGATACGAAACACTTGTTTTTGAAATCGAGGCATTTAAGGCGGTAAAAGGTTCCGGGGAAAGGAAGGGATATAAGCAGCATCGGGCGGTTGCCAGGATGATGTCCGCTTATATGGACTTTCGGCTAAAGCGGAAAAAGCTGGGGGAATGGCTGGATGTATCCGAGAGGGCGCTGGGGGATTACCGCAACGCGGGAGGAAACCATGTATTTTTCGAACTTTATCAGGTGCAGCTTCTTTTTGCAAGAGAGCGGATGGTAGATGCATGTATGGCATTGGAAGAGATCGAGAATCATAAAGACAGGATAGACAGGCCGGAACTGGAGGGCTATTACCTTTATCTCACTACATTTTATAACCGGGATACGAAATATATTGATTATATAGAAGAGAAGGTGTATGAACTATATCTGCAGAATAAGGAAAACTGGATGCTTCAGTGGATTCTTCTTTATCTGCAGGAACCTTCTGTCTGTGGTCCTCTGGATCGGATGTCAGCGGTGCGGGATCAGTATATCTGCGGATGTACAAGTCCGGTTATGTATGTGGAAGGTGTACAGATTCTTCAGAAGGAACCCCTGATATTAAAGCGTCTGGATGACTTTGAAATCCAGCTTCTTCGTTTTGTGTGCAAGGAAGAAGTTATGAACCGGGAAATCGCTGAGCAGGCGTCAGAACTAACCCTGCGTCACCGGGAATTTAACGAAGGACTTTTCGCAGTGCTGACTTACTGCTATGAGAAGTATCCGGTTAAGAGCATCATAACGGCGGTTTGCAGTCTCTTAATCAAGGGGCATAAAACAGAAAAGAAGTATTTCAAATGGTACGCAAAAGGGGTGGAATATGAACTGCGCCTGACAGGACTATACGAATATTATATTGAAACGATGGAGGATGATACGGATAGAATCCTGCCTCAGATGGTGCGGATGTATTTTGCCTATAATAATACTTTGAGCTACAATAAAAAGGCTTTTGTGTATGCCAATGTAATCAGAAATCACAGTAAAGATCCGGAGACCTACAAGAGTTACCGCCCTGCTATGGAGCGGTTTATGGTTGACCAGCTGGCACTGGGCAGAATCAGCAGGGATCTTGCGTTGATTTACGATACCTTTCTGACAAAAGCGATTATGAATAAACGGATGGCGGATGGTCTTGCCAGAGCAATTTTTACTTATGAATTAAAGTGTGATATTGCCCGCATGAAGTCAGTAATTGTAATTCACAGCCAGTTAAAGAATGAGATACGATCTGTTATTCAGGATGGAAAAGCTTATGTCCAGCTGTATACAGGGGATTACCGGATCTTGTTTGAAGACGAAGAGGGTAACCGGTATGCTTCAGAGATTCCATATACATTGACAAAATTGATGGATCGACCGGCTTTTCGGGAATATTGCAGAGAACTTTGTCCGGATAATGCGGGCCTTGTACTAAACAGCTGTTATCTGGATTCCAAAGAAATTCTCATAACAGCAGAAAATGCGGACAGCTATGGAAGGCTGTTGGAAATTGAAGAGATCAGGGAGACTTATAAAGAACAGCTCAGGTGTAAGATTCTGGAGTATTATTATGAGAATCCTGCCGCTGAGCAGCGCTATGAGTATCTTCACAGGATTGATTACCATGAGTTTGTGAAAACTGACAAAAAGAAATTAATTGAGCTTCTGACAGAGGAAGGCATGTGCCAGGAGGCATTCGGACTTGTGAGTATCTATGGCCCGGAAAATATAGATCTGATTCAGCTGGTCCGCCTGTGCAGCAGAACGATTCTGGAAAAGGAATATGGGACGGATGACATGCTGCTGTTCCTGTGCGCTTATTGTTTTGCCAGCCAAAAATACGATGAGACAATCTTAGCCTACCTTCTGATGTATTATGATGGTCCGATTGAGATTATGAAAAACATCTGGAAAGCAGGCAGGGAATTTGGGCTGGATGGATTTGAAATGGAAGAGAAGATCCTGATATTTGTACTGTTTATGAGAGTAGGGTCGGAAGATACGGAAGAGATTTTCGATTCATACCGCAAAAAGATGGGGAAAAAGCAAATCTGCCTGGCATACGTTATCCTGAGTGCTTATAACTATTTTGTAAAAGAAAAGCAGGTTGCCCAGCCGGTATTCGACTATATTGAGCGTCTGGCTGTGAAGCAGCAGGTTCCGGAACGCATATGTGAATTGGCGCTCTTAAGAAACTATGCGGAAAAGCCGGATCTGACGGATGGGCAGGAAACTGTAATTAACCGTATGATGGAAGATATCTCCTATGAGGGACTCCGTTTTGCATTTTTTGAGGAACTGCCGGATGCCTTCACAAGGCCATACCAGCTATCTGATAAAACCTATGTGGAATATCGCGCCAATCCAAAGTCCAGAGTTGTGCTCCATTACCGTTTGGGCGGGGAAGAAAATGGATTTAAAACAGAACCGATGAAGAATATGTACGAAGGTATCTTTGTGAAAGAATTTACGCTGTTTTATGGAGATGAACTGACCTGGCATCTGGTGGAGGAATTGGATAACCAGACGATTACAACAGAAGATCAGACCATTTATTATACCAAAAAGTCAAAACCGGAAGGAAACAGCCAGTATGATTTGATTAACCATATGATGGAAGCGATACAAACTGGTAATAAACAGGCGGTAGAAGACAATAAGCAGACTTATATAGAGCAGAATTATTTTATCGGCCGTTTATTCGGCGGTTACACAAATTAGATGGAGGCACCTATGATTAACGAAATAAATGAGGTCATTGTCGGATTTGATCTAGGCAGAAATTTTTCGCTGATTACATTTTATAACCACAAAATTTCAGATCCGATTACGATCAGCACGGAGGAGGGACAGGAAAAATACCTGATTCCCACCCCCAGGGACATCTTCCCTCTGGTGGAGGGGAAAAAGGAGCTGGGAGATGTCCTTTTAAGTAATTTTTTTAAGGAGTGCTTTGACATGCTGGGAACAGAGGAACCGGCAAAAGATATCAGCATTATGGTTACAATGGAAAAAATGGAAGAACCCTGGGTGAGTGCAATTCCATCTTCCCTTGCCATGCTGGGGATAGAGAGAAGCCATGTGTTTCTCCAGGATTACCGGGAAAGTTTTTTCTACTTTACCCTGAACCAGAAAAAAGAACTCTGGAATTATAAAGTTGCGTTGTTTGAATACGAAGATTCTAAAATTACTGCATTTGAACTGGATATAGATTATAAGACCAGGCCGGCACTGGTACGGGTTACTAAAATGGCGCAGCTTTCCCTTGACAAAAAAGTCAGAAGAGGAAAAAAAGATACGGATTGGGATTTGGAAAGAGATCGTCTTTTTCTTGGTCTGATACAGAAGATATTTGCAAATAAGATTTTCTCGTCCACCTATCTCATTGGTGATAATTTTGATAAAACCTGGGCGGTACGTTCCCTTCAATATCTCTGTAATAACAGAAGACATGCTTTTCAGGGCAGGAATCTCTATACAAAAGGAGCCTGCTATGGAGCCATGCAGAGAAAAGGGATTGGCAATATCGGAGACTTTTTGTATGTCGGTGAAGATATGGTGGAAGTCAATGTGGGAATGCAGATGCTGATCCGGGGAAAAGATAATTACTATCTCTGCCTTAATGCAGGTATGGACTGGTATGAGGCATATCATACTTACGAACTGATTCTGGATGACACGGATGAATTAATCCTTTACTTCAAACCCATCGATTCCAGTCCCGCCAGAACTCACAGCATTTTGCTGGAAGGGCTTCCGGTACGGCCGAATAAGACAACCAGACTTGAAGTTAACATATCTTTTCAGTCAGTTCATAAGTGTAAAGTCTTTATACGGGATCTTGGATTTGGAGGACTGTTCCCTTCCTCAGGGAAGACCTGGGAAGAGATTATAGATGTATAGAAAGGAGATAAAGCATTGAGCGGATACGTATTATGCCAGATAAAAAAGGCGAAAAATCCATATTATATCGAGAGTATCAGTACGAATATTTATTCTATCGAAGAACTGTGCTATTATCTTCAGCAAAATATTTATCTTATTGATAATACGATTATCAACGAAAAACTGTGTGACTGGATAAGGGATGAACTGGGGCTTGATAAGCTTTACCGGAAGCTCTACCAGCAGTTAGATAAAGACGAGAGTATCGGAAACTTTATTCTTCCTATTTTCAAGGAAATTGGATATCTTTCCCATCAGGAGTTTCAGCAGATACAGGAGGAAATTTCAAAAATTGAAATCCAGCCCGACGATTTAAGAAGAAAGATGAAAGCCGATTACCTTGTGGAATATGGGATGTATATCAATGGGATACAAGAATATTATCAGATACTGAAAGACCGCAATCCGGGAAATCTTGGAATTCAGTTCTACGCTTCCATACTCTGCAATATGGCAGGCGCATATGCAAAACTCTTTTTATTTGAAGAAGCAGCAAACTGCCTGTGGCAGTCCTACGGCATTGTGAAATCAAAAGATACGTTCCAGAAGTATCTTTCCCTTCTGCCGCTTTATCTGTCTCAGGAAGCATACGAAAAACGTCTTGAAGAAGTCAAGGCGGATAAGATCATGGTAGCGGAGCTTCAAAAGAGGAATGCGCAGATTTGTAAAGAAGCAGAAGACAGTGATCTGGCAAGGAGCCTGAAAGGGATGGAGCCGGAGGAAATTGTGGAGAAATTAAAAGCGCAGTATCATAAAAGTACTTGTTCTTAGTACTACAGCGAACAATTTCTTGAATTTGGGTTTAGCTGATTAAGGGACGCTTTGTAGATGGAGATGGTGCAACAGAAAGATGGGTGTGGGAAACTGGCATGGGCTCCGTCAGCTGGCCGCAGAACTGGTATTTTCTAACCTTTCCGAAGCGCTTTTTGACGGCACGCGGGCATTCACCGAGAAATCCTGATGCATTTCTCGGTTCAGTGCCCGCTTAGTATCCGATGGGAGCCAGTCGAATACTATCCGCCAAAAAACACTTCGAAAAGGTAAGTAAATACTCAGCTCTGCTCTACGCTTCCTACGCCCATACCAGTTTCCCACACCCATCTTTCCGAGATTCAGGTTGCCGCCACAAAGCTGGTTTTCTCAGCAGGGTGTAGACCCTTGGGTTGTGGTCGGCTGTTCTTTTTTGGATGTAGCAGAGTGTGTTTCGTTTCTATTTGGAAAGGAGAAGGATTATGGCTAAAAGAATATTCTTATTATTAGTGACATTTATTATCTTCTGTTCAGTGATATTAATTGCATCGGCTGATGAGAATAAAGCAGAATCAGAGGATAATTTTGTTGTGTATGAGGGGCAAAAGTACGATAAAAATAATCTATCTGACGAAACATTAAAATGGTTAGATTGGTATAATGGTTTACCCGATGATCTGAAAGAGACGATAAGCTATGTTCCATCAGAGTTATTTACTGATAGCTTATACCAACAAAAAGCAAGGGCTTATGAAGCATCTGATTTTAAAAAAAATTGCACTCTGGAAAATATTTCTCCATTTTTAGCTCCTACAGGAGGCGTTGAGCCACCATATGATCCTAGTTATTGGAATGAATGCTGAAAGTTCGATACCGCATAGGGGTTGAACATATTCTGTGATGTCGCTCAGCCATTTCTCATTGGGTTTTGTAACACCGAGGTCCTGTTTGAGCAGGTTTTCGCTCTTTTGTGCTTTTGGATTTGCTTTTGTAAGACCATTCGGGTGCGTTTTTTCTTATCCGTTCCGGAACGGTATATTTTCACAATTGACAGTCATATCATTTTATGTTAGTATGATTTTACTGATTTACCAGAGCAGAGTGATCACTCGGTAAATATAAAAAGCGTTTGGTATAAAATGGAGGAATTGTTATTATGAAAAAGAAAATCTTAAGCGTTATGTTAGGGGCTGCTTTAGCAGCAGCTATGATGTCAGGATGCGGCTCATCCGGTACAGGTGAGACAAAGGCGGCGGCTGAGAGTGGAACTTCCAAAACAACAGAGGCAGCATCTTCCGAAGCAGCAACGACAGAAGCGGCATCTGAGGCGGGTACCACGGAAGCAAAGACAACGGAAGCAAAGACAACGGAAGCGGCATCTGCAGATGGAGCAGCAGAAGGAGGCACCTTTACCGTAGGATTCGACCAGGATTTCCCACCAATGGGATTTGTGGGAGATGACGGTGAATTTACAGGATTTGACCTGGCTACAGCAGCTGAGGTTGCAAAGCGTATGGGTAAAGAAATAAAATATCAGCCCATTGCATGGGATGCCAAGGATATGGAATTAAATTCCGGAACAATTGATTGTATCTGGAATGGATTTACCATGAATGGACGTGAAGATGATTATACATGGTCTGATCCATATATGAAAAATGATCAGGTAATTGTCGTAAAAGCAGATTCAGGGATTGAAGCGTTAACAGATCTTGCCGGCAAAGTAGTAGATGTGCAGACAGATTCCAGTGCCCAGGCGGCATTAAATGACAAACCGGATCTCTCAGGCAGCTTTGGACAGTTAATTACAGTAGCGGATTATAATACCGCATTTATGGATCTGGAATCCGGAGCAGTGGATGCAATTGCAATGGACAATGTAGTAGCAAGCTATCAGATCCAAAAAAGAGATGCAGATTTTAAAGTGCTGGATGAAGCAATTGCAGCAGAAGAATATGGAATCGGATTCAAAAAAGGAAACGACGCATTAAAAGATGCTGTTCAGAAAGCTTTAGAAGAAATGGCAGCAGATGGAACGCTTGCTAAGATTTCCAATGAATGGTTTGGCAAGGATATTACAATTATAGGAAAATAAATAAAGACGCAAAACAATCAGAGGGGAAGATTCCCCTCTCTTTTGCGATTGATACAAAATGGAGGAAGCAAACATGGATTATGCAATGATGTTAACAAAATTATCGGAGGGAATGCTGACGTCTGTTGCAATATTTGGACTGACCCTATTGTTTTCCATACCGCTCGGACTGGTAATTACATTTGGCCGGATGTCGAAGAACGGTGTCATTCGAAATATTGCAAAAATTTACATATCAATCATGCGCGGAACACCGCTGATGCTGCAGCTTATGGTGGTTTATTTTGGACCATATTACCTGTTCGGCATAAAGATACAGGCATCATACCGTTTTATAGCAGTTATTATTGGATTTGCACTGAATTATGCTGCATATTTTGCTGAGATATACAGAAGCGGCATCGAGTCAATGCCCGTTGGACAGTACGAGGCGGCAAAGCTTCTGGGTTATAATAAAGTGCAGACCTTTTTTACCATTATACTGCCGCAGGTTATTAAGAGAATTCTTCCGTCTATTACAAATGAAGTGATTACATTGGTTAAAGATACTTCCCTGGCAATGGTAATTGCTGTATCAGAGATGTTTACGGTTGCCAAGGCACTCTCATCATCCAGTACAAACGTGATGCCCCTGGTGGCGGCTGGTATCTTCTATTACATTTTTAACTTCATTGTAGCATTTCTGATGGAGAAGGCAGAGAAGAAAATGAATTATTACCGATAAATATACCATAAGAAAATTAAGAATAGAAAGGAATGCCCGCAAGGATTCGATCCTTACGCAAACGGGCAGTGCTGCAGGTATTTCTGCGGCAAAGGTATGTCAGATGAATTATTTGGAAATTCATAACATAGAGAAGAAATTTGAAAATCTGGAAGTTCTGAAAGATATTTCACTTACCGTAAAACAGGGAGAAGTGGTGGCAATTATAGGTCCTTCTGGCTCCGGTAAATCCACGCTTTTGCGATGTGCAACCCTGTTGGAAACCATGGACTCCGGTGAGCTTTCTTATCTGGGGGAAAAAGCGGTTACTACGGGACCGGACGGAAAAGCAGTTTACGCAAAGGCAGACCAGCTGAAGAAGATTCAGCAGAACTTTGGACTGGTATTCCAGAATTTCAACTTATTTCCGCATTTTAATGTTCTGAAAAATGTGATGGATGCACCTGTCAGAGTACAGAAACGGGATAAAGAACAGGTGAAAAAAGAAGCAAAAGAACTGCTTGCCAAGATGGGATTATCCGAAAAAGAAGAGGCATATCCTTTTCAGTTATCCGGGGGACAGCAGCAGCGTGTGTCTATTGCAAGGGCACTGGCGCTGAATCCAAAGGTTTTATTTTTCGACGAACCAACATCCGCACTGGATCCGGAGCTGACAGGAGAAATCCTCAAAGTCATTAAAGATCTTGCGGCAGAACATATGACCATGGTCATTGTTACCCATGAAATGAATTTTGCAAAGAATGTGGCAGACCATATTATCTTCATGGAAGGCGGCGTGATAGTGGAACAGGGAAAACCTGAGGAATTATTTCGCTCAGACAATGCAAGAACTCAGGAGTTTTTGGGCAAATTCCACTAAAATGTAAATGCGTGTCGTATTTTAGAGAATTATTCTTGCTTTATAAATTACAATGTTATATAATTTTGTAGGTGATCGGTCGATTCTGGTCATGATACTGATAACTATATGAAGAAGGATAGGTGGATTCAAAATGGAAAAAAGAGAATTACTCTATGAAGGAAAAGCAAAAAAAGTTTACACAACGGAAGATCCGGATGTATTAATTGTAGACTACAAAGATGATGCGACAGCATTTAATGGCTTAAAAAAGGGTACTATCGTTGGTAAAGGTGTTGTTAATAACCGTATGACCAATCATGTTTTTAAAATTCTCGAAGCAGAAGGCGTTCCAACACATTTCGTTGAAGAGTTAAGCGACAGAGAAACAGCAGTTAAAAAAGTAGAGATTGTTCCATTAGAAGTTATCATTAGAAATGTTGCAGCAGGAAGCTTTTCAAAGAGACTTGGCGTACCGGAAGGAACGAAATTCTCAGCTCCTACTTTAGAGTTCAGTTATAAGAATGACGATTTAGGCGATCCGCTTATCAATGATTATTTTGCAATCGCATTAAACCTGGCAACAAGAGAAGAAATCGAAATAATTTCCAAATATGCTTTGAAAGTAAATGAAGTGTTAAAAGCATATTTCTTAAAAGCAAATATCGAATTAATCGACTTTAAGATTGAATTCGGAAGATATCATGGACAGATTATCCTGGCTGATGAAACTTCACCGGATACCTGCAGACTCTGGGATGCAGCAACCCATGAAAAATTAGATAAAGACCGTTTCAGAAGAGACATGGGAAATGTAGAAGAAGCTTACAACGAAGTTTTCTCTCGTCTTGGATTATAAGAAAAACAAAAGACACAGTGGATATTACATCCACTGTGATTTTCGTAAGAGCACTGTATTTTAAGACCCCGGACCATGTAACCTGAATGCGGGGCAGATATGCCGCAAAGCGGGGCGTGCAGACGGCGGGAATAACTTTTCAAACGGGATATGGTAACAAGGTAACGGGTGCATGTAGAAAGGCTAGACGGATGAACAATCATTTACATGAACAAGTGGAAGAGTTTGACGGATTAAAAGAAGAATGTGGTGTATTCGGTATCTATGATTTTGATGGAAACGATGTTGCGTCCACCATTTATTATGGATTATTTGCATTGCAGCACAGAGGACAGGAAAGCTGTGGAATTGCGGTAAGTGATACCCAGGGTCCAAAAGGCAGGGTACAGTCCTACAAAGGAATGGGACTGGTAAATGAAGTATTTACAGAAGACAGTTTTGACAATCTGAAAGGTGACATTGGGGTTGGACATGTCCGCTATTCAACAGCGGGCAGCAGCACGCGTGAGAATGCCCAGCCGCTGGTATTAAATTATATAAAAGGAACGCTGGCTCTGGCGCATAATGGCAATCTGATCAATGCGACGGAACTTCGCGACCAGCTGGCTTATGACGGAGCTATTTTTCAGACCACAATCGATTCTGAAGTAATCGCGTATCATATTGCCAGAGAACGGGTAAAATCAAAAACGGCAGAAGAAGCTGTGAAACGTGCTATGATGAAAATTAAGGGAGCCTATTCCCTAATAGTCATGTCTCCAAGAAAATTAATGGGAGCAAGGGATCCCTATGGATTTCGCCCCCTGTGCATTGGTAAAAGAGATCATGCGTACATTCTGGCAAGCGAGACCTGTGCTCTGGATACGGTAGGTGCAGAATTTGTAAGAGACGTGCTGCCCGGTGAAATTGTAACCATTACGAAAGATGGCATACAATCGGATACCAGTATGTGCCTTCCAAAAGAACAGGAAGCCAGATGCATTTTTGAATATATTTATTTTGCCAGACCGGACAGCAGGATTGACGGAGTCAGCGTTTATCATTCCAGAATACTTGCCGGAAAATTTCTTGCAATCGATTCACCGGTGGAAGCCGACCTGGTAGTAGGCGTGCCGGAATCAGGCAATGCTGCGGCTCTTGGGTATTCTCTTCAGTCCGGTATTCCATACGGTACGGCATTTGTCAAAAACGGATATGTGGGACGTACCTTTATTAAGCCAAAGCAGAGCAGCCGTGAGTCCAGCGTCCGTGTAAAATTAAACGTATTAAAAGAAGCAGTTAAAGGAAAAAGAGTTGTCATGATCGATGATTCCATCGTTCGCGGTACTACAAGCGACCGGATTGTAAGCATGCTGAAAGAAGCAGGAGCGGCCGAAGTACATGTAAGAGTCAGTTCGCCGCCGTTTTTATGGCCATGCTATTTTGGTACTGATGTACCGGCAAGAGAACAGCTGATTGCTTATAACCGCTCTATCGAGGAGATCAGACAGGTGATCGGAGCAGATTCCCTGGCCTATCTGGCGATCAGACGCCTGGGTGAAATGATTGGCAACCGCCCCATCTGCAAAGGATGTTTTACAGGCGAATATCCAATGGAACCGCCGACAGAAGACATCCGCGGTGAATACACGAAATAGGGAATCCCCCTTAAATTCTACAGATAATAGAGGAGATATAAAATGAGTACAGATAGATATCAAAGTCCGTTATCGGAACGTTATGCAAGCAGGGAAATGCAGTATATTTTTTCTCCGGATATGAAATTCCGCACCTGGAGAAAATTATGGATTGCATTGGCAGAGACAGAAAAAGAACTGGGTTTGAATATTACACAAGAGCAGATAGAAGAATTGAAAGCTCATGCAGATGATATCAATTATGATGTTGCAAAAGAAAGAGAAAAAGTAGTACGTCATGATGTAATGTCCCATGTGTATGCATACGGTGTACAATGCCCGAAAGCAAAGGGGATTATCCATTTGGGAGCAACATCCTGTTACGTTGGGGATAATACAGATATCATTGTAATGACTGAAGCTCTAAAGCTAGTAAAGAGAAAATTAGTGAATGTAATTGCAGAACTTGCAAGCTTTGCAAATGAATATAAATCTCTTCCTACACTGGCATTTACGCATTTCCAGCCGGCACAGCCAACAACTGTGGGGAAGCGCGCTACACTTTGGATGCAGGAATTTATGCTGGATTTAGAAGATCTGGATTATGTTATTTCTACCATGAAACTTCTTGGCTCCAAGGGTACTACCGGAACACAGGCAAGCTTCCTGGAACTCTTTGACGGAAATCAGGAAACAATAGACAAGATTGATCCTATGATTGCATCAAAAATGGGATTCAGTGAATGCTATGCAGTATCCGGACAGACATATTCCCGTAAAGTAGATACCAGGGTGGTAAATGTATTAGCAGGAATCGCTGCAAGTGCACATAAATTTTCCAATGATATCCGTCTGCTTCAGCATTTGAAAGAAGTAGAAGAGCCATTTGAAAAGACCCAGATCGGTTCTTCCGCAATGGCATATAAGAGAAATCCAATGAGAAGTGAACGAATTGCATCTTTATCCAGATTTGTAATGGCAGACGCTTTAAATCCTGCTATTACCTCTGCGACTCAGTGGTTCGAAAGAACGCTGGATGACTCTGCTAATAAACGTCTTTCTGTTCCGGAGGGATTCCTCGCAGTTGACGGTATCCTGGATCTGTGCCTGAACGTGGTAGACGGACTGGTGGTATATCCAAAAGTAATCGAAAAACGCCTGATGTCAGAGCTGCCGTTTATGGCAACGGAAAACATCATGATGGATGCAGTAAAAGCAGGCGGTGACAGACAGGAATTACATGAGAGAATCCGTGAACTTTCCATGGAAGCAGGTAAGAATGTGAAAGTGGAAGGAAAGGATAATAATCTGTTGGAACTGATTGCAGCAGATCCTGCATTCAACATGTCTCTGGAAGAATTGAAGAAGACCATGGATCCTTCTAAATATGTTGGACGTGCTCCATTACAGGTAGATAATTTCCTTACGAAGAATGTAAAGCCGGTTTTAGAAGAAAATAAAGAAATTCTGGGTATGAAAGCAGAAATTAACGTATAATATAAGCAGGTGAAATGCCGCAGGGGCCGTCGTACATATGTCTTGTGCGGCGGCTCTTTCAGCATTGATTTTATTTGGGAGGATCCCATGAAAATCTGTAACATACATGGGCAAAAGACAGGAGAGAAGAGATGATGGTAAAAGAAAATAAAAAAGAAAATCAATCAGAAAATAAAAGAGGAAACCCGGGGGCACTTCTGCCTATTGGTGTGTTTTTAGTTATATTTATCGGAATGGGCTGTGTGACCGGAGATTTTTACAGTATGCCGGCAATCGTTGGATTTTTGATTGCTCTGTTAGTAGCCTTTGCTCAGAACCGTAAACTGCCGTATGCGCAAAAAATCAGTGTTATTACAAAAGGAATCGGAGAAGAAAACATTGTTACCATGTGCCTGATTTTTCTGGTGGCAGGCGGTTTCTCCGGAGCGGTTAAAGCGGCAGGCGGTGTAGAGAGCACTGTGAATCTGGGCTTATCCATTCTGCCTTCCAATATCGCTGTTGTAGGGTTATTTTTAATTGGCTGCTTTATATCTATTTCCATGGGAACATCCATGGGAACCATAGCAGCTATGGCGCCAATCGGTGTGGGTATCAGTGATAAAACCGGGATTGCCCTTCCGATCTGTATCGGTGCAGTTGTGTGCGGTGCTATGTTTGGGGACAACCTATCCATGATTTCCGATACCACGATCGCCGCAGTACGTACCCAGGGATGTGAAATGAAGGATAAATTCAAGGAGAATTTTTTTATTGTACTTCCCGCTGCAATTATTACTATGGTGCTGTTCCTGGTTATCTCCGGGACAGGTGGAAAACAGGACTTTGGCAATCTGGAATATGATATTCTAAAGGTTGCTCCCTATCTCATAGTTTTGATCGGCGCATTAATTGGATTAAATGTATTCGTGGTGCTAATCAGCGGCATTGTATTATCTCTTGCAGTAGGTGTTGGTACCGGAACAATTCCCATAGGTGATATCTTTAAAGTGGTAGGTGAAGGTGTTACCGGAATGTATGACATAACAGTAATTTCATTAATTGTTGCGTGTATAGTGGCTTTGGTAAAGGCCTATGGCGGCATCGATTACATCCTGTACGTGATCAAGAGAAGTATTCGTGGTGAGAAGGGCGGAGAATTTGGAATTGCATTCCTGGCAGCAGCAGTAGATGCCTGTACCGCAAATAATACGGTAGCAATTGTAATGGCAGGTCCCATTGCAAAGGAAATCAGCGAGGAATACAATATTTCACCCAGAAGAAGTGCTTCTCTTCTGGATATCTTTGCTTCGGTAGGGCAGGGACTGATCCCTTATGGAGCGCAGCTGCTGTCAGCGGCAAGTCTGTCGGCACTCACACCGTTTCAGATTATGCCATACCTTTTCTATCCCATACTGATGGGGATCAGTGCAATTATTTTTATCATTTTCAGAAAAGGCACAAACAGATAAGGCGCAAACAGATAAGGCACAAACAGAGAAAGCACGTTAACCCATTGAAATGAATACGTAAGAAAAGCAGGGACATCCATGAATATAAATTTGGAGTATTATAAGATATTTTATTATGTTGGAAAACTTGGAGGAATCACCCTGGCTGCGGAAGAGCTTTCTATAACCCAGCCGGCCGTCAGCCAGGCGATTAAACAGCTGGAAAAGCTGCTTGGCATAACCTTGTTTGTCAGAACCGGAAAAGGTGTGCGGTTAACATCAGCGGGGGAGATGCTCTATTCTTATGTTGCCAGAGGATATGAATATATGATGTTGGGAGAGAGCAAACTCCGGGACATGCAGAATATGGAAACCGGTGAAATAAGGATTGGAGCCAGTGATATGACGCTCCAGTTCTATCTTCTGCCTTACCTTCAGCAGTTTCATGAAGCATATCCCAAGGTAAAGCTAACGGTAACAAACGGACCGACTCCGGAAACCCTGCGTTATATGCAGGAGGGGAAAATAGATTTCGGAGTTGTAACGGATCCGCTTCCGGCAAAGACAGAGCTGGAAATCCGGCCGGTACGTGAAATTGCAGATGTATTTGTTGCAGGCAGCAAATTTATGGATTTAAAAGAGCGTGAAATTTCTTTAAAGGAACTGGAAAGTCTCCCTATTATCTGTTTGGAGAAAAAGACCAGTACAAGAGCATATATGGATAAATTTCTGCAGGAAAACGGAGTTGTCCTGAATCCGGAAATTGAATTGGCTACCAGCGATATGATCGTTCAGTTTGCAGCCAGAAATCTGGGAGTGGCTACAGTTATGCAGGACTTTGCCAGTGCGTATATCGAAAACGGAACATTGTTTCAGTTAAAATTAAAAAAAGATATTCCAAAGAGAAATATATGCCTGGCAATAGACCGGAGAAATCCATTGTCGGTGGCGGCTCAGTGCCTGATTGATATAATGTGGAGTTATACAAAGCATAATCAATATTAATTTTACTTATGCAAAGAAAAGTAGTATACTATATCCGTAACATTGATTTAATACGATAACTATTTAAAAAACAGATACAGGAGGATCTCATTATGGTACAAGCAGTTGTAGGAGCAAACTGGGGAGATGAAGGCAAGGGCAAGATCACAGATATGCTTGCCGAGAAAGCAGACATAATCGTAAGATTTCAGGGAGGCGCAAACGCAGGTCATACTATCGTTAATAACTATGGTAAATTTGCTTTGCATACGCTGCCGTCAGGAGTATTTTATGATCATACAACCAGTGTAATAGGCAATGGCGTAGCATTGAACATTCCTGTATTATTTAATGAAATAAAAGGGATTGTAGACAGAGGGGTTCCGGCTCCCAAAATTCTGGTTTCCGACCGTGCACAGATGGTAATGTCTTATCACATTCTATTTGACCAGTGTGAAGAAGAACGTCTGGGCGGAAAGTCCTTTGGTTCTACAAAATCAGGAATTGCACCGTTTTATTCGGATAAATATGCCAAGATCGGCTTCCAGGTAAGTGAGTTATTTGATGAAGAAGCTTTAAGAGAAAAAGTGGAGCGCATATGTGTTCAGAAAAACGTAATCTTAGAGCATTTATATCAGAAACCTGCATTAAACCCGGATGAAATCCTGGCAGAATTAAAAGGCTATAAAGAAATGGTAGAGCCTTATGTATGTGATGTATCTGCTTTCTTATGGGATGCAATTCAGGAAGGAAAGACTATCCTGTTAGAAGGCCAGCTAGGCTCTTTAAAGGACCCGGATCATGGAATCTATCCAATGGTTACATCTTCGTCTACATTAGCAGCATATGGTGCTATAGGGGCAGGTATTCCGCCATATGAAATCAAAAAGATTGTTACGGTTGTAAAAGCATATTCCAGCGCAGTTGGAGCAGGTGCGTTCGTAAGTGAAATATTTGGTGAAGAAGCAGATGAATTAAGAAGACGCGGCGGAGACGGCGGTGAATACGGAGCAACGACAGGACGTCCAAGACGTATGGGATGGTTCGACTGTGTAGCATCCAAATACGGCTGCAGAATTCAGGGAACGACAGATGTTGCATTTACTGTTCTGGATGTTTTGGGTTACTTAGAAGAGATCCCGGTATGTACCGGATATGAGATTAATGGTAAAGTAACTACAGATTTCCCTACAACTTCACAATTGGAGAAGGCAAAACCGGTAATCGAAGTTCTGCCAGGCTGGAATTCAGATATCCGTGGAATTAAAAATTATGAAGATTTACCGGAAAACTGCAGAAAATATGTAGAATTTGTTGAAAAACATTTAGGATTCCCAATTACCATGATTTCCAACGGACCTGGAAGAGACGATATTATTTATAGGAAATAATGGATTACCGGGAATGATTGATAGTGGACAGAAATAAAATAAAGATTATACAATAAAGATCATCATATAAAAGGCATGTTATAGATAGCATGATATAGATATCATGCTATAAACAGCTAGATATAAACAACAATATAAAACAGCCGGAATAAACGGGAGTATTTACTTTACTTCTGATTATTCCGGCTTTTATAATTATTAAATTTGCATCAATGATTGTAATTGTTCTACTGCCTGTGAGTAGCTGCTAAATGGAAAGGCAATGATTCCAAGATTTGCGGCAGCTCTGACATTATCCGCATTATCATCAAAGAAAACAGTTTCTTCCGGAATCAGATGGTACCGGTCCAGAATCGTTTGATAAATTCTGGGATCGGGTTTTATTAAATGATCCTGATAAGAGATCAGAGCACCATCCATTAATTCTAAAAAGTTCAATTCTTTCCCTGTCTGTGCAAACATCCGCTCTCCGTAATTGGAAAGTGCATAGATCTGAAGCCCTTTACTCTTTAAATCCTGAATCCAGGGTATTGCATAATCATACTGTTTTATGCATCCGCCTACAGTGGCGTAGACTTCTCTGATTTCTTTTTCATATTCTGGGGCATTGCTGATAAAAGCAGATAAAAGTTCCCGGTCAGAGAGAACCCCGCGATCGCATTCGATCCAGGTGGGGCTCAAAAAGACTGCATTTGCAACAGCCTGGTATGTTTTTTCATCGTAAGAAAAAGTTTGCAGATATTTGGGCCAGTTATATTCAGCTAAAACCATTCCAATATCAAAAATAATTGATTTGATCATGATGACAGATCCTCCTTGGTACGTCCGTTATAAGTAATAAAAAAGGTGCAGTCAGTATGCACATATTTATTTCATATATCATAATATGACAAGCATTTACTTGTCAATTCTTAATATAATTAAGAAACTTTTTAGAAGTCCGACATCATGTATTCACAATTAAATGCTATAATAAAACTATAAAATGCGAATAAAAAATGTTCAGTCATTTTATACAGAAAAAGTTTAAAAACATGCATGTTGCAGGGACGTCATTCATATAGTATAAGGTGGAAGATAGGGGGATTTTTCATGAGATACACCACGTATTATGAAGAAAATGAAACAGTTAGAAAAGATAAGTACGAACAAATGAAACAGGCTGCGCTTACAGGCCAGCCGAAAAAGAAAATTGAAAAATACAGCCTGAAGAAACTGAGGTTTATGCAGACCGGAGTAGCAGGGGAGCTACACAATGACACGGTGCCAAAATACTATATCTGTATGAAGAACGACGACGAAACCCAGATTTATATAGAGAAAAAATATATACAGAATGAAATTGTATATAAGAGATGCGTAAAGATAACAAGAGAAGAAGCGCAGAGGATATTAAACCAGGATGTTGAATGGATGAAGGGACATAAAAAGCAGCTGCTATCTGATTTCTATCTGCAATACACACTTAACAGCCTGCGGCCGAAGCATATAACAGAATATCAAAGAGAAATGATGAATTATAAGAAAGGTTACATCACGTTTGCCCATCGAATCAGCCGAATTGCAGGCGGTGAGGTGGATATTTTTGGAAGTGATGGAATACCGATCCAGTGTCTTTCAGAAGACCGGGTTAATGTGAGTTATAAATGGGAAGTCACGCTTCCACAGATGATTATGAATTTGATCCAGACGGCGGAAGAACCGGCAGATGATTTAGCATTTGCATTTTAAAGGATAAGCAAGGAAAACGGGAACATAATTTCTCAATATCAGAGGAAAAACCAGATAACCTATTTTTTGTGGTTATCCGGTTTTTCTTTTTCTTTTCCCTTTTTTGAAATCCGGTAAAAAAGAATGTAGCCATACAGCAGGACTGGAACAATGATTGTACATGCCACAGAGATGCGGAACATGTCATAGGCGAAGTCACTTTTTAAGAGTGAGAATATAAGTGTGCTCAGGTAAAGGGCTACCAGCAGTACAATGCCGATCCAGGCCAGAATTTGTTTCTTTTTCATAGTTTAGATACCTCATAACGTTTTGAAATATTATACAACAGTTGGGGGGAAAAAGCAAATAGTTGGTATTTTGCCTCTTGTTGTATTTTTTCCTTGCTTTTTAGAGTAAAATTTTGTACAGTAAAGATATGCACGGAAGACATACATTAAAGAGAATTGAGGTTTGACAACATGATACGTTTTAATTGTGACTATGCAGAAGGTGCTCACGAGAATATTTTGAAGAAACTGATGGAAACGAATTTGGAGCAGACACCTGGATATGGGGAAGACAGATATTGTGAAGAGGCGGGCAGGCTGATCAGGGAAAAGTGCAAAAGAGAGGATGCAGATGTACATTTTTTAGTAGGAGGCACCCAGACAAATCTGACTGTGATTGATGCTGCACTGCGTTCTTACCAGGGTGTGATCTCTGCGGTATCCGGACATATTAATGTACATGAGACAGGAGCCATCGAAGCCTGTGGACATAAGGTACTGGTTTTGCCAAGTGATGATGGAAAAATTCAGGCACAGCAGATTGAAAAGCTTTATCGGGATCATGTGGAAGATGAGACACATGAACATATGGTCCAGCCTAAAATGGTGTATATATCCAACCCAACAGAGAATGGAACTATTTACAGCAAAAAGGAACTGACTGAGATTGGCAGTGTCTGCAAAAAATATGGATTGTATTTATTTATGGATGGTGCCAGACTCGGATACGGGCTTACGGCGAAAGGAAATGATCTGGATCTGCCAGATGTTGCCCATATCTGCGATGTATTTTACATTGGCGGGACAAAAGTAGGAGCTTTGTTTGGAGAGGCGGTTGTCATTACCAATCCGGCACTAAAAGAAGATTTTCGTTATCTGATAAAACAAAAAGGCGGAATGCTGGCAAAGGGACGTCTGCTGGGTATCCAGTTTGGTGAATTGTTTCGCGACGACCTCTATTTTAAAATAGCAGAGCATGCCAATAAGCTGGCAATGATGCTGAAAAATGCATTACTGGAAAAAGGATATCCGTTATTTATCGATAGTACAACGAATCAGCAGTTTCCGATTATGGAAGACAGCTTTTTGGAAACGTTAAGAGAGAAGTATAGTTTTGCTTATATTCAGCGTTATGATGATACGCATAGTGTTGTGCGTTTTTGCACTAGTTGGGCGACGAAAGAGGAGGATGTCCAAACATTGATTTCAGATTTATAGACTACGATAGGAGAAAAAGGGGAATGTCAAAAAGAGGTGACGAGAGCGCAAAGTTTGGAAGCAGACTGGGTTTTGTTCTGGCAAGTGTCGGATCAGCAGTAGGAATGGGAAATATATGGATGTTTCCTTATCGTGTTGGGCAATATGGCGGAGCTGCATTTTTAATTATTTATTTTTTATTTATAGTATTATTTGGAATGGTTGGATTATCGGGAGAATTTGCCCTGGGGCGTCTCACCGGTACCGGACCCGTTGGTGCATATGACTATGCATTAAAATCCAGAGGAAAAAAGGGCGGTAAAATACTGGGCAGTATTCCCCTTCTGGGATCTCTGGGTATCGCAACCGGTTATGCCGTTATTGTAGGATGGGTGCTGCGCTACCTGTTTGGGGCGGTAACCGGAAGTTTTTTAAATACAGAGTCAGAACAGTATTTTAGTGAGATCACGGGAACCCTTGGAAGTATTCCATGGCATACCGTTGTAATCTGTATCACCGTCATTATCTTAATTGGCGGGGTATTAAAAGGCATAGAAAAAGTAAACCGGATTATCATGCCTGCATTTTTTATTTTATTTGCGATTGTGGCAATACGTGTTTTTTTCCTTCCGGGATCTATGGAAGGGTACCGATATCTGCTGATTCCCAAGTGGGAGAAGCTTTTGGATCCTATGACCTGGGTGATGGCCATGGGGCAGGCATTTTTCTCATTGTCAATTACCGGTTCCGGAATGATTATATATGGAAGTTATTTAAGCAGAAAAGAAGATATACCAAAGGCATCCATGCAGACGGCTCTTTTAGATACCTGTGCAGCTCTGCTTGCGGGATTTGCAATCATTCCGGCAGTATTTGCATTTGGAATGAATCCAAGTTCCGGACCGCCGCTGATGTTTATCACTCTGCCGAAGGTATTTGCCCAGATGCCGGCGGGAAGACTGATTGCTGTATTATTCTTCATTTCCGTTTTATTTGCCGGAATTACATCTCTGGTTAATATGTTTGAGGTATGTGCAGAAGCGGTAATGAAGCAGCTGAAAATGAAAAGAACGGCAGCAATCCTGATTGTGGGAGCCATTGCTCTTGCAGTTGGTTTATTTGTAGAAAACGAAGCATATCTTGGTACGTGGATGGATATCATTACGATTTATGTTGTTCCATTTGGAGCAGTGATGTGCGCAATTATTATTTATTGGGTACTTGGGACCAAGAAGATTGACGAAGAATTAAATTTGGGACGAAAGAAGCCGGTTGGTAAAATTTTTGATTTTACTGCGAAATATGTTTATATTTTTCTGGCTGTCCTGGTACTGATTTTAAGTGTTGTATACAAAGGAATCGGTTAAGCATGAAAGTCAATTTTAAATATAAGCTCTAAAAGGGTACCGTAAGAGAAATCGGCAATGTCACCTGAAACGTGAAACTACTGGGAAACAATTGAAATGGAGGAATCTTATGGAAAATAGTACGGTATATTATGATGGACATAGTTTAAAAAGTAAGGAAATTGCAAAGATGTTTCAAGAAAGAAACGAGGGTGTACTGCTTGTAGAGGCATCTTCTGTTACAGAATCCATCGTTTATGAAGAGAATAAAACAGTCGGGTTTATATTTGCAAGTGTAAAGGGGCACCTGCCGGATTGCATTAAGCAGATGCTGGGCCGCCTGGTGGTTGATAAACAGGCATATATTTACGCATTTGTCGTAGGCGGGAATCATGAAATCAGAGTTATCAAAGAAATGAATGAAATTCTGAAACACCGCGGCATGAAGCTTGCCAGTGCCTATGCGGAATACATTCTTCAGAGAATATCGGCAAATGAAGTAAAGCAGCTGGAAAAAATTGAAGAAGATGTAAAAAGCCAGCGAAGGCTGTTGGATGAATTTCATGACCAGATGGCAAAGGCAAATAAAGATGATGTGAAAAAGCAGTTAAAAAGAGATATTAGGGACTATATCAAGTTTAAGATTAAAAAGAAATTTTAAAAATACCGGGCCCGCCGCGCTGTTGCGGCCGGACCCGGTATTTGGGGGAGGATAAGTATTAATTTTCTCTTTTGTAGATGTTAGTAGTATGAGCAGAAATTTGGTTTCTATACAATTTTTTTATAAAAAATAAAATTCTTTTGAAAAATAATCAAAAGTGTTATATACTATACGTGTTATGATTACGAATATGAAACAAAGGATGGATTAGATATGGGATTATTACAGGATTGGAGAGACGTAGCATACTCTCAGGAAACAGATAAGAAGCAGCTTCAGAAGTTTTGGACTGATTATTTTTTAATTGAAAAAGGAATCTATGAGAAATTATTGGCTAATCCGGAAGAAGTGGTAAAAGGTACCGTTAAGGATTTGGCTGAGAAGTTTGAAATTCCGGTAATGACAATGGTAGGCTTTCTGGATGGAATTGATGAAAGTTTGAAAGTGAAGAATCCAATTGAAGAAATGGATGAGAACACTGAGGTAAACTTAGGTTTTGATAAAGAGCTTCTTTACAAAAATATGGTAGACGCAAAGGCTGACTGGTTATACGAGCTGCCTATGTGGGATGAAATCTTCGATGAAGAGAAAAAGAAAGTGCTGTATAGAGAAGCAAAGAAAGCAAATACGATTGTCAAAGGCAAGAAGATTGGAAGAAATGATCCATGTCCTTGCGGAAGTGGTAAGAAGTATAAAAAATGCTGCGGTAAAAACGCATAATAAAAACCGGGTGAAAGCGAGTAAGCTTTTCATCCGGTTTTGGAGTATCCGGCTGCATTTACCCTGTAGTTATGGGATGCCGGTTGTTTCGGATGAATAGATTAGGATAGAATCGAAAGGAGAAGCACAGCTGTTGAGGCCGCTGTGTTTCTCCTTTTTTTATGGCCGGTATTGAAGCCGGTATTGTTCCGGAGTCATGTGTTCATATTTTTTGAAGATACGGAAAAAATATTTTACATTATCATATCCGGATGCTTTGGCGATCTGATACATCTTTTTGTCTGTTTCAGAGAGCATTTGTTTAGCTCTGGCGATCCGTATGGTGTTCAGGCAGTGTACAAAGGTTTCTCCGGTACGTTGTTTGAATAAATGGCTGCAATAACTGCGGTTCAGGTAAAAAAGTGAGGACAGGAACTCTATGGTCAGATTATTCTGGTAGTGGCGCTCCATGTAAATCTTCATCTTTTCTATGATATCATCTGTGGCATATATATTATCTGCTTTAAAAAGGGAGGCGATATTCTGGTAAAACTGCTGGTAGTAATCTTTTATTTCCGGCAGGCTGAACATATTGTTGAGAATATTCTGCATACTGCTATTAGCGGAGGACGGGTTTATCTGGTCAAAGTAGGTACTCATCATATAGCGTGTCTGGTCAGCCAGTGAAAAACAGAATACTTTTATATCATAGAGACTGCAGTCAGGTATTGTAAGAAAATAATTAAAAAGTTCTTCTAAAAGCGCTTCTGTCTGGGGAATCATTCCGGCTTCGATACGGAATAAAAATTCTTCTGTTTTATCCCAGGTAATAATAATCGGTTCCCGTTTCCTGTTCAAGGGGAAAAAGGCCGTTGAGCTGCCGGCTACAGTTTTTGTATTCAGAGCGGTTACTGTTTCCAGGAAAGCAGTATTCAGTTCCAGAAGAGAATGGTGTGTCCGGCTGCATCCGAATAAAACAGTTATTTGTGAAGAATATAAAGTGTTGTTTAGCTGCTGGATCAGCTGCCTGCACATTTCCTCAGAGCTTAAGACGGAATGTTCCGGTTTGAACAAAATAAAAAATCCCAGGTTCTGGTTGGTTGTGTGTTCCAGCAATAATGCCAGGTCTCCAAAAGAATTATCGGACAGGAAAGCCTCCAGCATAGTAAAATCAAGGGCGGTCTGAGAATAGACCGTGATCATAACCAGGTGGTGGATCTGGTTAATGAAGTTCAGGCGTTTGGAAGTAATGGAGAAATCAGAGGTATGGTAACCCATAATCATATTTTGCAGCATTTGTATATCGTATTTATAACGGGCCTGTTCTTTTTTCTCATCTGAGGAAACGAGACGGTTTTGTATGGATTGATGGTCGTTCAGCTGCTTTACGGCGTTCATGACAGCCTCGGTCAGGGCTTCCTTGCCAAAGGGTTTTAGCAGATAGTCAACAGCCTGGGCGGCAATGGCATGCTTCATATAGTCGAAGTCCTTATAACCACTGATGACAATTGCTTTTATATGAGGGAATCTTTGGGTAAGCAGTGTTAAAAAAGCTGTTCCGTCCATGAGGGGCATTTTCATATCGGTTATCACGATATCCGGATCGATGGACTCAATCAGTGAGAGAGCCTCCTCGCCATTAGAGGCCTCGCCGGTACATAAAACCGTATCCCGGATCGAAGATAATTTCTTGATAATTCCTTTGCGGATCAGTGATTCATCATCAATTACAATATAAGTGTACATAGAATCCTCCTAACAGTTTAGTTTGGGGAGCTTAATCAGTATGGAAGTTCCCTCGTTCTTTTGACTCTGGATCTTAAGTCCGTATTCATCTCCGTAATATAACTGTATCCGGGTATGAATATTTTTAATACCGATACTTTGTTTGTTCCGGTGCCCCAGCTCCGTGAATTCAGCTTTCTGCTTTAAAACCAGGTTTAGCTGTTCAAGTTGTGGCTCATCCATACCAATCCCATCATCACTGACTGTAAAATAAATGAAGGAAGATTCCGTCCAGCAGTCAATGCGGATAAAACTCCCGTACTGGCAATAATCCAGACCATGGTAAAAGGCATTTTCCACCAGAGGCTGAAGAATCAGCTTAAGAACCTGAAATTTGAGTATTGCTTCCGGAATATTTATGATCATACGAAAACGGTTTTCAAAGCGGATCTGCTGAATTGAAATATAATTCTGGACGTGCTTCAGCTCTTCCTCAATCGTAACCAGTTCACACTGTGTTTTAATACTGTAGCGGAACATGTCTCCCAGGGCAAGTGACATGGTTGCAATACTTTCCACTTCCTCCAGTTCCGCAATGCTGTTGATGGATTCCAGTGTATTATAAAGAAAATGGGAATTAATCTGAGCTTCCAGGGATTTCATCTGAGAGTCCAGAGAGATTAATTTGTTTTGTAATTCTTTTTCTATGTATTCGCTCAATGTCTCGATCATGTGATTATACTCATTGTACAGGATCCCAATCTCATCGTTCCTGTTCAGGTAGTGGGAAGCGGTAAGAAGCTTCTGGTTTTTGGAGTCAGCCATCTTGCTGCTCAGGTAGGTGACCGGCCGGGACAGTGAGTAGGAAAAAAAGAAGGATAGTATGATAAAAACACCTGCGCAAATACCTGCAATTGTCAGGATCATTACTCTAGTCGCATCAAACTCTTTATAAAGAGATTCATAATTTACGGTAAAAATCAGCTGCAGATTGTCAGAAGGAAATTCTTTAATCAATGTATGGCTGTTTTTCGGTGTAAAGCTTTCTTCCGATGAAGCAGGATCGCTATAGACCACGTTATTGGTGTCTGATTTAACGGTAATCATTGATGTTTCATTCAGCGTATTTACCTTAGAAAAATCAAAAACAGCCGGGGAGCAGTCGATCAGAAGAACACCCAGGAATTTCTTGGAATATCCGTCATAAAGGGCTTTGGAAAAGGAAATGGAGGGTCTGCTGTTAATCAGAAAATCTTTCTTGGATATCCCGTCAATATAAAAGGAACCTTCCAGACCAATCGTTTTTTCGTACCAGTCTTCCTTTAGTGGATCATAACCGGGGAATACATCAATATTACTGTTTAATCCATAACCCAGGGTAGGACCACTGGGAGTAAAGACAAATATACCGTTTATGAATTCGCTGCTATAGGTTACATTTTTCATAATGAAATGTATGTTCTGATTACTTTGGAATATGTCGTAAGTAGAATAACCTTCGGAATCTCCGGCATATTTTCGAAGTTCTTTATTTAAAGATATCTGATCAGATTCGCTGTGGAAATTGAAGAGATCTCCGATATGTTCCAGTGATTTGAGGTTTGTCTCCAGCTCTTCTCCGGATTTTTCAAATATGTTTTCAGTAATGCTGGTGATCTGTTTGTCAATCAGTTTGGTATACCGGGTATAAGTAAATGTGGTAATAAAGATAACCGGTATTATGGATATCAGAAGAAATATGATAAGAAACTTATGCTTTAGTTTCATTCCGCTCCCCTTTCCTGTATATAACGATATTAAATGTTGAAGTTTGTCAGATATGGTCTTTTGAAAAGAAGTATATCACAAATTATGTTCAGGGTAATGATAATTTTGTCATATTACCTGGAAAAAATTTTGAATAACAAAAGAACGAAAGAATCCCGATAGTAGAGAAAAATTGATCCAACAAATGTGCACCATTACTTTGAACAAATGTATACCGGCAATATGGTATGATAAAACCATGAAAAAAGTTATTCATAGGAGGAAAACAAAATGAAAATGAAAAGATTTTTAGCTTTAGCCCTGACGGGAAGCATGATAGCCCTTTCCTTAGCGGGCTGCAAAGACACCAAAAAAGCAGAAAGCAGTGAGGGGGCAGAGACCGCCACCGTAAAGCAGGAGGAGAGCAAAGCATCGGGGGATAAGACCGTAATCACTATGATGTATTCCGGTACACCCGCTGATCCGGATTTCGAAACAGAAATTTTGCCGGGGCTTGTGGAAAAGGAATTCCCCAATATAAAACTGGAAGTTACAAAGCTGCCGGATGACCAGTACTACACAGCTTTGAAGACGAAGCTGGCATCGGGAGAGTGTCCGGACATTATTCTTGTGCACCCTAAGTATGCGGGAGCAAATGGGGTAATCAATCTGGCAAAGGCGGGATATCTGGAACCGCTGACAGATCTGAAAGTGCTGGATAAGGTAGGAGAGGGAGCAAGAGATGCATTCACCTATGATGGAGAAATCTATGGAGTAGGTTCCAACGTATCTATGCTGGGAACTTATTTCAACAAAGATATGTTTGAAAAACACAATCTGGAGATCCCCAAGAACTGGGATGAATTTTTGAATTGCTGCAAGGTTCTGAAAGAAGCAGGGATTCAGCCAATTGTCATGGGCGATAAGGATATGTATGTGATGCAGTTTGGTCTCTATCAGATTGCAGCCAGCAAAGTATATGCCAAGAACCTCAAGTTTGATGACCAGCTCCGAACCGGAGAAACGAAGTTTACGGATAAGGACACCTGGGATGAAGTAATATCTATGTATAAGACGCTGTATGATGAGGGCTATATTGACAGCTCATCACTTGGACTGAGCGCGCAGCAGGCAATCCAGAAATTTGTGGACGGGGAGGCTGCTATGACATTTGACCATAATGGAGATAAAAAATCCTTGTGTGCAAAAGGTGCAGTCGATTTTGAACGGGGATACTTCCCACTGCCGGGAAACAGCGCGGATGAGGAACTCTGGGCATCAATGTCTATCGGAGCTACGCCGGCTATTTATTCCGGTTCCAAACACATAGAAGAGAGTAAAGCGATTCTGGAAAAATGGTTTGATGGAGAGTCTGAGATCTGGAAGAGCATGGTGGATATGGGGAATATTGTAGTTACTTATGGTTATGGATCTGAAAATGTGGATGAGTTCTGGAAACCGTTTATGGATTTGTATAATGAAGGAAAGTCCTCTTATTGGTGCAACCAGGGCTGGCCATCGGGAACCGAAAACGAGATGGAAGCATTGTTCTCTGAAGCGATCGGCGGACAAGGGACTACGGTAGATGATATTGTAAATGGAATGCAGGCGAAATTTGAGGAACTATATACAGAGTAATAAGCTGATTGAGATGTGGCAGAATTCCGGAGGGAGCCTGTAAAGCCTCCCTCTGACTTGCCGGAAAGGATAATTATGAAGAAAGCAAAACGAAAAACCCTTGTATTTCCCAACCGGATGTATGTATTTGTGATTCCGGCACTGATCTTGTTTGTGATCTTTTGGATCGTACCGGTACTTCAGCTATTTTACTATAGTGTAACAAACTTTAATGGAATTAATAGCGATTATGATTACGTGGGATTTAAAAACTATCTGACTTTGCTGAAAGATGGTTCTATGATAAATGCAATTAAGAACACGTTGATATATGCAGTTGTGGTAGTTGTTCTGAATAATCTGCTGGGACTGGTGATTGCCATGGCACTGAACGTAAAACTTAAGGGAAAAGCATTATTCCGGACGGTATCCTATATTCCGGCACTGTTTAGTGCCATCGTGGTAGGTTTTATCTGGTCATATGTTTACATGCCGGATTCAGGTATGATTGCATCAGTAATGAAGGCAGTCGGATTAGACGGATCATCCTTTAATGTACTGGGCAATTATAAGACAGCCTTATATGCCATTGCTATGGTTGAAGTATGGAAAGGCTTCGGCTCTACCATGATTATTTATCTTGCGGGACTGCAGACGGTAGATGACAGCCTTCTGGAGGCCGGTAAAATAGACGGGTGTTCGGAATGGCAGCTGATTCGAAAAATTAAGCTACCGCTGATCTCGGCAACAGTCACTATCAATGTAATTCTGGCTGTAATCGGTGGTCTGAAAGCTTTTGATTATTCTTTTATCATGACAAATGGAGGACCGGGAAAATCAACAAATACCCTGATGTTTTCCATCTATAGAATTGCGTTTAATGATCAGATGATGGGAAAAGCCAGTGCATTCTCTGTGGCTGCATTTGCGGTCATCATCCTGATTACCGTGTTCATGCTGTTCTACATGAATAAAAGGGAGGTGGAATTATGATGGGAAGAAGGAGAAAAACATATAAAGAAGTGGAAGCAAAGGTTAAACTTTCACCGATGGTTTTCATTCTCTATATTATGCTGACCTTATTTTGCTGCCTTATTATTTTCCCTCTTTTAATCGTATTGTCCAGTTCCCTTAGAAGTCCCGACAATATGATTTCACCTTTGCTTTTATTTCAGGAGTTTTCGTTAGACAGCTATATAAATGCTTTTACAAAGATGAAGTATCCCAAGCAGCTGCTTAACAGTATCATGACAACAGGGGGATCGGTGTTTCTGGTTGTAATGTTTTCCACAATGGCGGCATATCCAATTTCCAGGATTAAACAAAAGACCAGCCGGTTCTTGTATTACTTCTTTATAGCAGGCTTAATTATACCATCCCAGATGGTCATCGTTCCAATTGCCCAGATGTTCGGACGCTTATCGCTGCCTAACACCAGGTTTACGCCAATGATCATGTTTATCACCTGCAGCCTTCCATTCTCTATTTTCTTACTGACGGGTTTTATGAAAGGGGTTCCTGTTGAAATTGAGGAATCTGCTTATATCGATGGATGCGGTCTGTGGAAACGTTTCATAAGTGTAGTTTTCCCTTTGCTAAAACCGGCTGTTGTATCGGTTGTGATCACACAGGGTATGTGGATTTGGAACGATTATTTTTATCCAATGATCTTCATATCCAAATCGGATCAGTACTCCCTGCCGGTAGGAATGATACAGTTTCTGGGAGATCGTGAAAACCCGGCACAGTGGAATACCCTGTTTGCAGCCTGCGTGCTGTGTGCGCTCCCGCTGATCCTTTTATTTGCAGTGCTGCAAAAGCAGTTTATCAATGGAATAGCAGCCGGAGCAGTTAAAGGCTGAGTACAGGTTTTTATATTTAAATAAAATACTGATTTGTAAGCAGGCAGCGTCCGTTAAACCAGATTCCGGTTAGGCTTTAACGGGGGCTGCTTTTTGTGTGAAAGAACCCATCTTGCTGTATAAATATGAAAAATTTAAGAAATGTTTAAAATATATGGTGTATTGGTCAGATTGACAGACCTTGTAAAATACAGTAAACTGAAAAGATATCGTAAATAATTATAGAAAATAATCATAAATAAAAGGAGGTATAAAAAACAATGCAGATTTTATGGTTGATTTTAGGAGCAGCATCATTGCTATATTTTGTGATTTTAGTCAGCGTAGGAATGGATTTTTCAATTATATGGCTTTGTGGAGCGGCCGTGTTTTTTGGACTTGCCTTTTTCAGTCATTATTGTAAAACCCATCCGGGTATACATCTTTTTCCCTCGTGGTGCAAAGTGATTTTTGGCGGGGTATTGGCAGTGGGACTATTTGTGTTCTTGCTTGTGGAAATATTTATTTTTACCGGCATGTTTCAGCATGGTGAAAAGAATCTGGACTACGTGGTGATTCTGGGAGCCCAGGTGAAAGGGGAAGTACCCAGTAAAGCATTGACATTGCGTCTGGAAGCAGCAGCAGAATACTTGAAAGAAAATACGGACAGCAAGGCCGTTCTTTCCGGCGGAAAGGGTCCGGGGGAAAATATCACCGAGGCAGAGGCAATGAGACGGTACCTGTCAGCTGAGGGAATCGAAGAAAGCCGGCTTATTTTGGAAGATAAATCTACCAGCACGGAAGAAAATTTAAAATACAGTGCACAGGTAATTGGAAGTAAAGATGCAAAAGTCGGTATTGTAACAAATAATTTCCATGTGTTTCGTGCAATGCAGCTGGGGGAGAAACAGGGATATACAAATCTGTCCGGAATTGCGGCGGCTTCCGATCCAAGATTTCAAGTCCATTATCTGTTGCGGGAATTTTTTGCTTTGGTAAAAGAAAAACTGGTTGGAAATATTTAAATTAATTTCAGGTGTTGACAAATGAAGCTTAAATGCTATAATCAAGGGTAGATAATGTTAATACGTTGAAGAGAAGAGTAAAATGCGGAATAACCCAGAGAGGGATTGGTGCTGGAAATATCCTGTTAGGAAACATTTGAAAACTGCCTCTGAGTGACCCTAATCCGGTCCGGTGATCCCGTTATCATCAAAATGAAGTGGTTTCTTAGAAACAATCAGGGTGGAACCGCGAGTAAGAATACTCGTCCCTGGATCGTACCGGCAGGTATGGTCCAGGGACTTTTTGCGTGGAAATACTATCCCTGTACAAAAGTAAATCTGTGTAAATGATACTGTATATCTGGTATGCAGTAAGAAAGCCTGCGTGATACATGTTGTTAAAGCTGAAATAAAAAAGAAAGGTAACCACATTTTAATTTGTGGCGTGCTGCAGAAAAGCCTGCAGCATGTAATGGGTAGTAAAATGATTATTACATTAAAAGATGGATCAAAAAAAGAATATGAAGAAAGTAAATCCGTACATGATATCGCTTTGGATATCAGTGAAGGACTGGCAAGAATGGCATGTGCCGGAGAAGTAAATGGAGAGGTTGTGGATCTGCGTACAGTCGTGGACCGGGATTGTGAACTCTCTATATTAACTGCAAATGATGAAAAGGGATTGGCGGCGCTGCGCCATACCACGTCCCATGTGCTGGCAGAGGCTGTAAAGCGCCTTTATCCAGAAGCAAAACTGGCAATTGGGCCATCTATTGACACCGGTTTTTATTATGACTTTGATCATGAGCCATTCTCCAGAGATGACCTTGATAATATTGAAAAAGAAATGAAGAAAATCATCAAAGAAGGAGCAAAGCTTGAGAAATTCACTTTGCCAAGAGCAGAAGCGATTCAGTTTATGGAAGAAAAAGGTGAGCCTTACAAAGTAGAATTAATCCGGGATCTTCCGGAAGATTCAATTATCTCTTTTTATCGTCAGGGAGATTTTACAGATCTCTGTGCAGGACCTCATTTAATGAGCACAAAGTCTATCAAAGCATTTAAACTGACGTCTTCTTCCGGTGCATATTGGAGAGGAAACGAAAAAAATAAAATGCTTGCACGTATTTACGGAACAGCATTTGCGAAAAAAGATGAATTAAATGCATATCTGTTACAGATGGAAGAAGCAAAAAAACGTGACCATAATAAACTGGGCCGTGAAATGGAACTATTCACTACGGTAGACGTAATTGGTCAGGGTTTGCCCCTTATTATGCCTAAGGGAGTAACCATCATCCAGACATTGCAGAGATGGATCGAAGACGAAGAAGAAAAAAGAGGCTATGTGAGAACGAAAACACCTTTAATGGCAAAAAGTGATCTGTATAAGATTTCCGGTCACTGGGATCACTATAAAGATGGGATGTTTGTTCTGGGAGACGAGGAAAAGGACGACGAAGTATTTGCACTTCGTCCGATGACCTGTCCATTCCAGTATTATGTATATAAAGCAAGCCAGAAGAGCTATCGTGATCTGCCGCTGCGTTATGGCGAAACCTCTACATTATTCAGGAATGAGGAATCCGGAGAAATGCATGGACTTACCAGAGTACGTCAGTTTACTATTTCTGAAGGACATTTAATCATGACTCCGGAGCAGATACACGAAGAGTTCAAAGGATGTGTAAATCTGGCACTGTATTGCCTTAAGACTCTGGGATTGGAAAATGATGTAACATACCGTTTGTCCAAATGGGATCCAAACAATACAGAAAAATATATTGGAGATGCAGCATATTGGGAAGAATCCCAGGGTGTAATGCGTGAAATGCTATTAGAGCTGGGACTTCCATTTGTAGAAGCTGATGGAGAAGCAGCATTCTACGGACCAAAACTGGATATCCAGGCGAAAAATGTCTATGGAAAAGAAGATACCATGATTACGATTCAGTTAGATTTTGCATTGGCTGAGCAGTTCGATATGTATTATGTAGATAAAGACGGCGAAAAGAAACGTCCGTTTATTATCCACAGAACAAGCATGGGCTGCTATGAAAGGACACTTGCATGGCTGATTGAAAAATATGCAGGAAAATTCCCTACATGGCTGTGTCCGGAACAAGTACGTGTACTCCCGATTTCTGAAAAATATCATGATTACGCAAAAAAAGTGGAAGACCAGTTGAAATTAAACGGTATCCGCTGTACAACAGATGAACGTTCCGAAAAGATTGGTTATAAAATCCGTGAAGCCCGTCTGGACAAAGTGCCTTATATGCTGGTAGTAGGTGCGAAAGAAGAAGAAGACGGCGTAGTTTCTGTAAGAAGCAGATTTAAAGGGGATGAAGGGCAAAAAGCCCTGGATACTTTTATAGATGATATCTGTAAAGAGATCCGTACAAAAGAAATCCGTAAAATCGAAGTGGAAGATTGATCACGCTCTAAAATAATAACGAATAAAAAATCTAAAAAGGCAGATACTATCCCAAATAAATCAAAGGAGGTAGTATCATGCCATTATTAGTATGTTCCGCTCAAAGTTGTGTCTATAACGATGCAGAGTGTTGCTGCAAAGGTGATATCCAGGTTGGTGGAGACCATGCAGAAAAATGCCAGGAAACATGTTGTTCCAGTTTCAGGGAAAGAAAAGGTGACAATGCCAGAAGTTCCATGGGAACTCCATGTCAGAAGATTGATGTAGACTGTGAAGCACGTAACTGCACATTCAATGAATCCTGTAAATGCAGTGCAGATAAGATCGGTATAGCCGGTGCAGCTGCAAAGCATTGCGACCAGACAGAATGCGCAAGCTTCGAAGAAAAATAATTTGTGAAGTATAAGGAAAAGCGGCTCGGAAGTTAGAGCTGCTTTTCTGATGTACGTGTTAAAATAATAAATTAATAGTTGACAATAAATTTTGAATGTGGTAAAGTAAATAAGGTTACAAGAAATCAAAGTAGAGTATCCACTCTCACCGTAGCACAGAGGTGACTATCGGTTAATATGTTACATAGGAACGTTCTATGGGAATATTATGTGGATAGTCTATCTATCCACTTTTTTTATGCGGATAATTAGCAGCGAAGTGGTATTTATTTCAAGCATTTTATGGAGGTGCAAGACAATTAGCGAATTAATGATTAACGAGCAAATCAGAGACAGAGAGATCCGTTTGATTGGTGAAAACGGAGAACAATTAGGTGTTATGCCTACAAAAGAGGCAATGAGACTGGCTAAAGAAGCAGAATTAGACCTGGTTAAAATCGCTCCGACAGCGAAACCGCCTGTTTGTAAGATTATCGATTACGGAAAGTATCGTTACGAACTGGTGAGAAAAGAAAAAGAAGCGAAGAAAAAGCAAAAGGTTATTGATGTAAAGGAAGTTCGTTTATCGCCAAATATCGATGTAAATGACTTGAATACAAAAGTAAGTGCTGCCAGAAAGTTTATTCAAAAAGGCAACAAAGTAAAGGTAACACTTCGTTTTAGAGGTAGAGAAATGGCACATATCCAGAGCAGCAGGCATATTCTGGATGATTTTGCAAAAGAACTTGAAGACATTGCAGTAGTGGATAAGCCGGCCAAAATGGAAGGCAGAAGCATTATGATGTTTTTAACTGAAAAACGTAGTTAAGAATTTTTTAGTTAAAATAGATAAGTCTAAATATAAGGAGGAACATATACAATGCCAAAGATCAAAACAAGCAGAGCAGCTGCGAAACGTTTCAAAAAAACAGGTACAGGTAAATTAAAAAGAAATAAAGCTTATAAGCGCCATATCTTAACCAAAAAATCTGCCAAGAGAAAAAGAAACTTAAGAAAAGCAATCATCACAGATGCTACAAATTTCAAAAACATGAAGAAGATTTTACCTTATTTATAAGAGTAGGCGAAGGAGGAAATAAGACATGGCAAGAATTAAAGGCGGAATGAACGCTAAAAAAAGACATAATAGAACATTAAAGCTGGCAAAAGGTTACAGAGGTGCCAGATCTAAACAGTATAAAGTAGCAAAACAGTCCGTAATGAGAGCATTGACAAGCTCTTATGCAGGAAGAAAAGAAAGAAAACGTCAGTTCAGACAGTTATGGATCGCTCGTATCAACGCAGCAGCTAGAATCAACGGATTATCCTACAGCAAATTTATGTATGGATTAAAACTTGCTGAAGTTGAAATGAATAGAAAAATCTTAGCTGATATGGCTGTTAATGATGCAGAAGGTTTTGCAACACTTGCAGAGCTGGCTAAATCTAAATTGGCATAATAGTGTTTTAGATACCCCGGGGATACTTAATCTTCGGGGAATTTTGTCGTAAAAAGACGATCAAATTCTTTGGAAAAGTGCGAAAACCCTCTTGACATATTTCATATAAGGTTTATAATATGATTTGTATTCCTCGATAGCTCAATGGTAGAGCATTCGGCTGTTAACCGAAGGGTTGTTGGTTCGAGCCCAACTCGGGGAGTTTTTACTGCTTATTTTCTGAATAAGAGAATTTCATAATGAAGATTATTTGCGGAAGCCTAAACATTTTATGTGGTTGGCTTCCGTTTTTTGTACGATAAATAGTGGTCAGGCCGTAATCAGATCTAATTACAACCTGTTTTCCAGTTAAAAAACCGAAAGATTTACAAAAGAAGATAAAATATTACCACAAATCGATAAAAATTTCTATTTTAAATACAAAATAAGATTGGTAAAATAAGATTAAGAAGAAATAATACAGAATAGAAAAATAGAACACAAAATAAAGCACAAAATAAAACACAGACAGGAGGGCATCAGATGTACAGTCACGAAATTGATTCATATCTGCGAAGCAGAAACTGGGAGCTGAATCCCATAGAGTATATGAATATTATAAATGTTAATGCAAATCCTGAATTGGATCACATTACTTATAATCATAAAGATAATGACTACAAAGTATGGACAAAGAATGGTTATGCATGGACAATTAAAGTAATACCGTCGTAAAAAAATTAAATTCAATTAAGAAATCCTGAAGACTGGTTTACAATCACTGTCTTCAGGATTTTTTGCGATTAATATGAAAATTTACTTTCTGTGATTAAGTATAAAAAAATATGTCTATCATATTATTATAAATAGAGAAGTGTATTCTTACAGGGGGTTTGTCATATGGGTCTGGAGATATTGATGGGATTCGGGTTGTTTTTTGCCGGAATGGCGAGCGGCGTTTTTGTAATAGCCTTATGTCAGGTATCCGGTAATTCAAAAGACAAAGATCAGGAAGATCGGGAGCAAATAGAATATTTGCGTAAATACAACAGTAAATAAGATTCTTGGATACTATATGAGAAAGAAAGCCGTATTAGCAGATAAAGTGCTCTAAAGTGGTGCCGGGGGGCTCCTGACAGGTAGGGAAACAAAAGAAAAAGGAAATATCATAATCTGCCCTGTTGGGGGAAGTGTATATCTTCTTCCGGCAGGGTCATTTTATAACAAGAAAATTTTTGGATTATAACACAAATTTCTATATTTAGATTATTGCGAATTTTGTATAAATATGTTAATATACAAATTATATTAGCGGAAGCTGGTATATTTCACAACTCGTTCAGTCTGGTAAAACCCCACGACGTTACCAGTCTGACTCCCTCAAAAATAAAAAAGTAATGTGGCTGCCGTACATCTTAAGGATTTACGGCAGCCACATTATTATTATTCCTCTTCCGATTGTTCGTATGCAACGATGGCAATTTGTTTATTTAACTTATTACTGATAGTGCTTTCTAATGCATCAATATCACTTTTGCAGGATTCATTAATATCTGCAAACTTATAATCATTTTTATTAGTATTTTTAGTTTCCATAATACACACTCCTTTTTTGAGATAGTATTTCGTAATTTATAGTTTATTATGCATGGGAAAAAATGGACAGAAAAAAAGTAAAAAAGGTCCATAAAAAGAGGGAGGCCAGTACTGTTAACAGTACTGGCAGAGTTATGAAAAAGATTTTATATAAACCAATAATAGGATAGTTGTTTGTCGAAGTCCAGCGGCAGCTCACATAACAAGGTGTTAGGTAAAACCGCTGTTCTTCATTTGATATATTTAGTATACCGAAGATTTGTGTCCGAAGTGTGGCAGAGAAATAAATGATTTATAAAAAAGCTTTAGATTGTATTAAGAAATTGGTAGGGAAATATGAAATAGATAGAGTCTGGTTCTCATAAATATTTTTTGCTTATGCTGATGATACCCATTAATTTTTACGGATTTCAACCTGATAAATCGGACTGGGTGGTCATGGTTGGCTCGTGGCTGCGATATTTTTTTATATCTCTGAACGGAGGGAGAGCCCTGTACTGTGAGTACAGGGCTGAGTTATGAAAAAGTTTATGTTAACCAATATTGTTTGGATAATTGTTAGTCGAAGTCCAACGGCAGTCCACGATAGGTAAGCTAATTTATTTATGTTGTGAAACCGCTGTCCTTCATTTGATGATATTAGTATATCGAATATTTGTGTCAAGATTATGACGTGGGAATAAAGCATTTCTAAAAAAGCTTGTGATTCTATTAAGAAAATTATATGGAAAATGAAAAGATTGGGTTATGTAGCCCGCTATGTGCCCTTCATCCTGGACCAATCTCCCACAAACTAATCTCGTAACCTGAGAGGGGGGAGTAAAAAATAGCACAGTTTGATTGAACAAAAAAAGAATACCCAATAAATTAGGTATTCTTCTCAAAATTAACTATGCGGGAGATGGGACTTGAACCCACACGTACATGCATACACAAGATCCTTAGTCTTGCCTGTCTGCCAATTCCAGCACTCCCGCCTATGTAGTTATATCCGCTGTGATGTGTTTCTCTCAGCTGCGAACAGATAGAATTATAGCATTGGTAGGAACAGATGTCAACACTAAAATCGAAAAAAGTTGAAAATTTTTTATTTGTATAAATTTTTGAAAAAATTTAAAATTCTTGTTGACAAGCGGTTACAAATATTGTATTATATAGCATGTAAGTTGCGCAAGTAACTACATAGAACGCGGAAGTGGCGGAATTGGCAGACGCGCAGGCTTCAGGTGCCTGTGGTAGCAATATCGTGTGGGTTCAAGTCCCATCTTCCGCATCAAAGAAATATTGGGTTTTTATATAAGAGTAGTCTTCTGAAAAGGAGGGCTATTTTTTGTTTTACGTATTATTGAAAAGTATGGGGGTACCATATACTTGATTAATACACTGGGGATAGATTTGTTATGTCCGATAGGAACGGAAGAACGTATTCTATGAAATTTGTAATGCATAATCGATAGGAACTGCAACTTATAATATGACGGTTTCTGCTTCTGAGTCCGGTTTGGGAATCTTATAAGTTTATGGTTCGGTGATACGTTTTGGCAAATGAGGAACTGCATGACTGGTTAATAAATTACAGAAGGGGGCATGGCCTCGTGGAGTTTGCCCTCAAAATAGTCTCCTTTATAAATGGAATTCATGCCCATAAAGTAGAAAAAAACCACATAATACGACACTATAACAGAAAAAAGATGCAAATATACCATTTTGCATCTTTTTTTGCGCCTAATTTTGAAGGAGTTTACAATTGATAATTCGATAGATAAATGATATACTTATGGATAAGTTAAATTGATAAATAAAGAAGAATGATTGAATTTAGAATGGAGAACAGGATGAAGAAGCTAGACGATTATGTAAGAAGTATCCCGGATTTTCCGGAACCAGGAGTTATTTTCAGAGATGTTACCAGTATTTTGCAGGATGCAGACGGATTGAAGCTTGCAATTGATTCCATGCAGGAATTAATTGGAGATATACCGGTAGATGTAATTGTTGGAACAGAATCCAGAGGATTCATTTTTGGAATGCCCCTGGCATATAATTTGCATACTTCCTTTGTACCTGTGAGGAAAAAGGGGAAATTGCCCTGTGAGACAATTTCTGAGGAATATGACCTGGAGTATGGCAGTGCCGAAATTGAAATTCACAAGGATGCGGTTAAGCCTGGACAGAAGGTTGTTATTATTGATGATTTAATTGCTACAGGCGGAACTATAGAAGCCAGCGTGAAGCTGATTGAAAGTCTGGGCGGAGAAGTAGTCAAGATTGTATTTTTAATGGAACTTGCAGGGCTGAAAGGCAGAGAACGTCTGAAAGGCTATGATGTTCAGTCTGTGCTCTGCTATGAGGGTATATAGACGCAAAACAGCAGCGAATATAACAATTAGAAGACGGTGATATGAATGCCAATGAATGGGACGATTAAAAATGAAAAATTAGATAAGATTAAAAAGGCGGATGCCATTATAAAGGGCATGGCTGATTTTACGAGCCCGGATATCCTGTATGATGAGCTGATCAGCAGTGTTAGAAAATATCATCCGTCTACCGATATCTCGATGATCGAAAAGGCGTATCATCTTGCGAATGATGCCCATCAGGATCAGAAGAGGAAATCAGGAGAACCATATATTATCCATCCTTTAAGTGTTGCAATCATACTTGCGGATCTGGAACTGGATAAAGAAACCATTGTAGCAGGACTTCTGCACGATGTGGTGGAAGACACGGTTCTGACTTCCGATGAGGTACGCAGGGAATTTGGTGCAGAGGTGGAACTTCTGGTGGATGGCGTAACCAAACTGGGGCAGTTGTCCTATTCAGCAGATAAAGTTGAAGTTCAGGCGGAGAACCTGCGTAAAATGTTTTTGGCAATGGCGAAAGACATTCGGGTTATATTAATTAAACTGGCGGACAGACTGCATAACATGCGGACTTTGAAGTATATGAAGCCGGAAAAGCAGAAGGAAAAAGCAAGGGAAACCATGGATATTTATGCACCCATTGCCCAACGGCTTGGTATTTCCAAGATTAAAGTGGAGCTGGATGATCTTTCTTTAAAATATCTGGAGCCTGAAGTGTACTATGACCTTGTGGAAAAAGTTTCACTGCGTAAAACGGAGCGGGAGCAGTTCGTGCAGAGTATTGTCGATGAAGTCAGCCTCCATGTAGAAAGTGCCGGGATTAGGGCGCAGATTGATGGAAGGGTGAAACATTTCTTTAGTATCTATAAGAAAATGGTCAATCAGCAGAAGACGATTGAACAGATCTATGATTTGTTTGCAGTTCGGATAATTGTGGACACAGTGAAGGATTGTTATGCAGCTCTCGGGGTAATTCACGAGATGTATAAACCGATTCCGGGGCGTTTTAAGGATTACATTGCGATGCCTAAGCCCAACATGTACCAATCCCTGCATACCACCTTGATTGGCCCCAGCGGTCAGCCTTTTGAAATTCAGATCCGTACATTTGAAATGCACCGGACAGCAGAATTTGGTATTGCTGCCCATTGGAAATACAAAGAAAGCTCCGACGGTAAAAAAGGAGTGGCTGAGCAGGAAGAAGAAAAATTAAGCTGGCTGCGTCAGATTCTGGAATGGCAGCGTGATATGTCTGACAATAAAGAATTCATGAGCCTGTTAAAAAGTGATTTGGATTTGTTTGCCGAGAATGTATACTGCTTCACACCTGCGGGAGATGTGAAGAACCTTCCAAATGGTTCAACACCAATTGATTTTGCTTACAGTATCCACAGTGCAGTTGGGAACAAAATGATTGGTGCAAGAGTAAATGGCAAGCTTGTGAATATCGATTACGTGATTCAAAACGGAGACCGTATTGAGATTGTGACTTCACAAAATTCCAGAGGTCCAAGCCGTGACTGGCTGGGGATTGTAAAAAGTACTCAGGCAAAGAACAAGATTAACCAATGGTTTAAGAATGAACTGAAAGAAGATAATATTATTAAAGGCAAGGAAATGTTTGCACAGTATTGCAAATCGAAAGCAATAGTACAAAGCGACATTACTAAGCCGGCATATATGGAAAGTGTGATGCGTAAATATGGTTTCCGGGACTGGGAATCTGTATTGGCGGCCATCGGCCATGGCGGACTGAAAGAGGGCCAGGTGGTGAACAAACTTCTGGAGGAGTATCAGAAGCAGCATAAGAAGCAGATCACGGATGAAAATATTATTGAAGCAGCAGAATCAAAAGAAAAAGTCCGCATTGCCAGAACGAAAAGCGGCATTGTCGTAAAAGGCATTCATGATGTTGCTGTACGTTTTTCAAAATGCTGCAGCCCTGTACCGGGAGATGAAATCGTTGGATTTGTTACTAGAGGAAGAGGTGTGTCAATTCACAGGACAGATTGTGTAAATATTATTAATCTGGGTGGAGAAGACAGGGTACGTCTTATTGATGCTGAATGGCAGGAGCCGGAGGAAACCGGATCTAATGGACTTTATACTGCAGAGATTAAGATCTACGGTAATAACAGAACCGGACTTCTGGTAGATATATCCAGGATTTTTACCGAACGTAAGATTGATGTTACCAGTGTAAATTCCAGAACAAGCAAACAGGGAACGGCAACCATTGCCATGAGCTTTGATGTGCCGGGACGGGAAGTTCTAAACAGTCTTATTGAAAAAATCAGACAGGTGGAAAGCGTGATTGATATTGAACGTACCACCGGATAAGGAGTAGGTTGTATGAGTAAGCTGCATATCGAGAAGATGGTGCTGGGGATGGTGCAGACCAATTGTTATCTGGCAATCAACGAAGAGAACAAAGAAGCTGTTATTATCGATCCGGCAGACAGAGCACAGGCGATTATACAAAAGATAAAAAGCCTGCAGGTTAAAGTGGCAGCCATTTTATTAACCCATGGTCATTTTGACCATACTGGTGCAGCTATGGATTTGAAGAAAGAGCTCCAGGTTCCGGTCTGTGTATTAGATCAGGAAAAGGCGGTCACTGAGGATAATCATTTAAACTTATCCTCCATGTTTGGACTGCCGTTTGTGATTAAGGCAGACCGCTATTTTAAGGATCAGGAAGAAGCAGAACTTGCGGGCTTCAAAATCAAAGTATTGCATACACCGGGACATACAAAAGGCGGGGCATGTTATTACCTGCCGGAAGAAAAGACCTTATTCAGCGGGGATACATTATTTCGTGAAAGTATAGGCAGAACTGATTTTCCAACCGGAAACCAGGCGGAATTATCACGATCGGTAAAAGAGCTTTTAAACACTTTGCCGGAAGATACGCAGGTCTGCCCAGGGCATGAATCTATGACAGACATCGGTCACGAAAAAAAGTATAATCCTTTTGCTTAATATCGTTTTACAGGAGAAAATGATGATTGCAGTACAATTGAATAAGAGAGATTTCGAATATGATATCCATTCACTGGTGAGAGCATTCTATCCGGGGGTGGATGTACCTGTCTATTACGGGGAAGATCTGGTGGAAGGGTCTTTTGATTTTTATATCATGATATCCTACAGTGACACCGGCATTGCCATAACATTTTATGGACCGGATCGGGAAAAGCTGGATGGACGAAGCATTCAGCTGGATTATTATGCCAATCGTAAGGAAACAAAGAACCGGCTGAAACGCCTGCTTTATGAAATGCTTAGAGAACGTTCGGGTCAGGAACTGCCCTGGGGGACGTTGACAGGCATTCGCCCTACGAAGATTCCAATGGCTCTGTTAGAACAGGGACTTAAGAATACTGAGATAGCGGATTATATGCGCAATACATATTATTGCAGCAATGAAAAAACCTCACTGAGTGTTATGATTGCAAACCGGGAAAGCTATATTTTAAAGGATATAAATTATAAAAATGGTTATAGTCTATATATAGGAATTCCATTTTGCCCCAGTATCTGTCTCTATTGTTCGTTTAGTTCCAGCCCGCTGTCCGTGTGGAAGCATAAAGTGGACGCTTATCTTGACGCACTTTGTAAGGAGATGGAGTTTGCTGCAAAGCTCTATAAAAACCGTGAACTCAATGCGATTTATATAGGGGGAGGAACACCTACGACTTTGGAACCGGAACAGATAGAGCGTCTTATGAATAAGATTGAATCCTGTTTTGATATCAGTAAAATCCAGGAGTACACGGTGGAAGCCGGAAGGCCTGACAGTATTACAATGGAAAAGTTAGAGGCGATACGCAGACATCCGGTTACCAGGATTTCGATAAATCCTCAGACGATGAATGATAAGACGCTGGATATTATAGGCAGGCGCCATACGGTGGCGCAGACCAAAGAAGCATTTGCTCTGGCACGGGATGCAGGATTTGATAATATTAACATGGATTTGATTGTAGGACTTCCAGGTGAAGGTAAATCTGAGGTGGAGCATACACTTCAGGAAGTAGTGGAGATGGATCCGGAAAGTATTACAGTCCATTCCCTTGCAGTGAAACGCGCGGCAAGGCTGAACATGTTTAGAGATCAGTATAAAGAGATGACATTTACGAATAATCAGGAAATTATGGACATGACATCTGATTATGTGAGCAAAAGCGGACTGACACCTTATTACCTGTACCGACAGAAGAATATGGCGGGAAATTTTGAAAATGTGGGTTATGCTAAGCCGGATAAAGCAGGTATTTACAATATTCTGATTATGGAAGAAAAACAGAGTATTCTGGCATTGGGGGCGGGAGCAGCTACCAAACTTGTGCCGGATGAGGAACATATTGAACGCGTAGAAAATGTAAAAGATATTAAAGGTTATATCGAACGTATTGATGAAATGATAGAACGGAAGCGAAAAGGCTTCTTACTATACGAAGGGGAATTGGAATGACAGAAACTCGTAAACAACGAACATGTCACATCATACAAATAGATCTTGCAAAGGAAATTGCACATGGAATGTGTGTCAGTAATCTGGCCAGCCGTGTGTCCAGAGAACTGGGCCTTTGTGAGGAAGATTGCCATGAGATGGCAATTGCCGGTTTTCTCCATGATATAGGTAAGATGGAACTTGCAAAATATATCTATGGACGGGAAGAAGAAACCTTAACGGTTGAAGAGATGCGGTATGTTCGTACACACTCTACGCTCAGTTATGCTATTTTGCATAAAGAGGGTTATTCCATGAAAGTTTTGGACAGTATTCTGTATCATCACGAAAACTATGATGGTACTGGATATCCATCCAATCTGGCAGAGGAAGAGATCCCTATAGGAGCAAGGATCTTAAGAGTGTGCGATGTCTTTGCGGCTTTAACTTCCGACCGTCCATACCGCAGGTCTTTTGAAATGGATGCTGCTGTGGAATTGATGATTGCGGAAGTAAAGAATTTCGATATGAAAATATTCCTTGCATTTTTAAGAGTCATACATCAAGATGGGATAGAAGAAATATTAGACAAAGAAAATATAGAGATTGAAATAGAGGAGGACTTGTCATGATTACACAGGCACCCAGAGGAGTACAGGATTGGTACGGAGAAGAGATGCACAAGCGTACCCTGGTAGAAAAAATAGCAAGAGATTTAGCCAAAACGTATCATATATCTGAAATTATTACCCCTGTGTTCGAGCATACTGTGTTGTTCCAGCGTGGAGTTGGGGAAACGACAGACGTAGTACAAAAAGAGATGTATACCTTTTTAGATAAAGGTGACCGCAGCATTACTTTAAAGCCGGAGGGCACCTCCCCGGTTATGAGAGCTTACCTGGAGCACAACATGTACGCACAGCCTGCACCTACAAAATTATTTTATGTGACACCGGCATTTCGTTATGAAAAACCTCAAAGCGGCAGACTCAGACAGCATCACCAGTTCGGAGTGGAATTTGTAGGATCCAAAAGTCCATTGGCAGAAGTCGAAGTGATTACACTGGTATCTACCCTGATTCGTAAATTAGGATTATCCGATGCAAAGCTTCATATTAACAGTATCGGCTGCAAGGATTGCCGTAAAACTTATAATGATGCCCTCCTTGCGTACTTAAAAGAACATGAAGAACAGCTATGTCCCACCTGTCGTGAGAGAATGCTGAAAAATCCCCTTCGTGTGCTGGACTGTAAAGTGGATACCTGTAAAACGATTGTGGACAAGGCACCTAGAACAATTGAATATCTGGATGAGGAGTGCAGAGAGCACTTTGAGGAATTACAGGCACTATTAGATGAATTGAACGTGCCCTACGAAATAGATACGGGAATTGTCAGAGGACTGGACTACTATACAAAAACTGTTTTTGAATTTGTAAATTCGGAAGGTTTTACACTCTGCGGAGGCGGACGTTATGACGGACTGATTCATGAAATCGATGAGAAGCAGGATATTCCTTCGGTAGGATTTGGAATGGGGATCGAACGAATTTTATACTTCCTGGAAAAAGAAGGTGTTCAGCTCCCGTCAGAAGATTCGGTTGAATTATATGTGGGAATTCTGGGAAAAGAAGCGAAAGCAAAGGCATATAAGCTTGTAAATGAAATCAGAAGCCACGGAATTATCGTTGAAACAGACTATATGGACCGCAGCGTGAAAGCCCAGATGAAATATGCGAACAAAATCGGAGCAAAGAAAACGGTGGTCATCGGTTCTGACGAGCTTGAAAAAGGTGTGGCAAGGGTAAAAGATATGGAAACCGGGGAACAGACAGAAGTGGCATTAACGGATATTCCGGGATTATTTGTTTAGAGCGTGTATAATAAAAGTAACAAAGTGGATTTTAAATGTCCGCTTTGATGATGGAGGATAAGAGAAATGGCAGAATCAATGAAAGGCCTTAAGAGAACACACAGATGTGCGGAGGTTACAAAGTCCGACATTAGTACCGAGATCATTGCAATGGGATGGGTACAGAAAAGGAGAAATCTTGGAAGTCTGATCTTTGTGGATCTGAGAGACCGCTCCGGGATACTTCAGATCGTGTTTGATGAAAATGATATTGGAACAGAGGGATTTGAGAAAGCAGGAAAACTGCGCAGTGAATTTGTAATTGCAGTAAAAGGAATTCTGGAAAACCGTTCCGGAGCTGTAAATGAACATCTGGCAACAGGAGAATGGGAGCTTCGCGCTACGGAACTTCGTATTCTTTCTGAATCTGATACACCGCCTTTCCCGGTAGAGGAAAATATCCAGACAAAAGATGAACTTCGTTTAAAATACCGATATTTAGACCTTAGAAGACCAAATCTTCAGAGAAACCTGATGCTAAGAAGTAAGGTGGCTACTTCTGTACGAACTTTCCTTGCGGAAGAAGGCTTCCTGGAAATTGAAACTCCGATTTTAATAAATAGTACCCCGGAAGGTGCTCGTGATTACCTGGTTCCAAGCCGTGTGCATCCCGGTAATTTCTATGCTCTTCCACAGTCACCCCAGTTATTTAAGCAGCTGCTGATGTGTTCCGGTTTTGACCGCTACTTCCAGATTGCAAAATGTTTCCGTGATGAGGATTTAAGGGCGGACAGACAGCCGGAATTTACACAGATCGATATGGAGATGTCTTTTGTAGACATAGATGATGTAATTGAAGTCAACGAAAGACTGTTAGCTAAGATCTTCAAGGAAGCTATCGGTATTGATGTGCCACTTCCGATTCCGAGAATGACATGGCAGGATGCAATGGATCGTTATGGGTCCGATAAACCGGATATCCGTTTTGGTATGGAATTAAAAGATATATCAGAAGTTGTAAAGGACTGCGGATTTGTAGTATTTAAAGGAGCCCTTGATAATGGCGGAAGTGTACGCGGCATTAATGCGAAAGGGCAGGGAAGCATGCCTCGTAAGAAAATAGATGCACTTGTTGAATTTGCCAAAGGCTATGGCGCCAAAGGTCTTGCCTACCTGGTGATCAATCCGGATGGCACTTTTAAGTCCTCCTTTGCGAAATTTATGTCAGAAGAGGAATTAAAAGCAATCGTTGCAGCAATGGGTGGAGAACCTGGGGATTTACTGCTGTTTGCGGCGGATAAGAATAAGGTTGTCTGGGATGTATTAGGAAATCTTCGCCTTGAGATTGCAAAAAATATGGGAATTCTCTCTAAGGATGATTATAAATTCCTCTGGGTAACGGAGTTTCCGCTTCTGGAGTGGTCAGAAGAACAGCAGCGTTTTGCAGCTATGCATCATCCATTTACCATGCCGATGGAAGAAGATTTAGATAAGATCGATACAGATCCTGGTGCAGTCAGAGCGAAAGCATACGATATCGTACTTAACGGTACCGAGCTCGGAGGCGGCAGTGTCCGAATCTTCCAGAATGATGTTCAGGCAAAAATGTTTGAAGTTCTGGGATTCACAAAAGAACAGGCAGAGGAGCGTTTCGGATACCTGTTAAATGCATTTAAATACGGAGTTCCACCCCACGCAGGACTGGCTTATGGACTGGACAGGCTGATCATGCTGATGACAAAAGAAGACAGCATCCGTGAAGTGATTGCATTCCCGAAAGTGAAGGATGCGTCCTGCCTGATGACAGGAGCACCGGGGGTTGTAGATGAGAAGCAGTTAGATGAATTAGAACTGAAAATAGTAGCGGCTCAGGAAGAAGAAAAAGAATCAGAGTAAAATTGAATGATAGAAATATTATATATGAGCTATCCGGACTGTCATCCGGATAGTTCTTTTTTTACGGTAATGGGAGATATCAAGGAACTATGTCAATATAACCGGGGATGCCGTTTGCACTACAATTGTTGTAAATCAGGAAGTTGCGGCAGATTGTAGTGTGTTTAATTGTAAACCAGAAGAAGTATTTGATAATAAATTGTAAATGGTTATGGAATTTTCAGGGAATTGTGCTATAATTTTTAATATAGAAGTGTGATGAGAATTTGATTTAATATAAATTATCAAATATTTATGCTTCGATAGGTACAAAAATTAAATAAAAACAGAGATTGTGTATACGGTCAGAAAAGGAGCGTGAGCTATGAAACGATGGAAACAAGGTAAACGTATTATGAGCATTCTGCTTTGTGCGTCACTTATTTCTACGTCCGGCATTACTGCATTAGCGGATAATGATGAATTGCAGAATGAGACAGGGCAGGCAGCTAATGTGGGAGCAGTCAAAGGAAATGATCTTCGCAGAGAGGAAACACAAGAGAAAAATAAAGCAGACAATAAAAAGGAGACTGAAGCCCTGACAGAGCCAGAAGCAGGTGAAATAACAGAGGAACCGGGGATTGCGGCAGATATCCAGACAGAAGAGCCTGAAGCGGCAGTTACGGAAGAAATACCGGAAACAGAGGATATAACCCTGACGGAAGAAACGGATACAACCGCTGTGGACCAGCCTGAAACTCAAACACAGACTGTCGGCAATGAATCGTTGGATTTAAAGTCGGAAGAAGCACTGAATAAAGAGATTGGTTCAGGACAATATGATGATATATATTTAAAGAAAAACTGGGAATATATTTTTAACAAAGAAGAAGATAAAGTGATTTTGACAAAATATAAAGGTGCCGATGTTAATGTATTTGTGCCATCAAATGTTCAAATTAATAATAACGAATATGGAGTAATTATAAGAAAAGCACAATTTCAATTTGATGACGAGGAAATTGAAGATTATTATGCGGGCGCTTTTTGCGGCAACAAGGAGATAAAGACCGTACAGTTTGATAACGGTGTTAATATTGAAGACAATGATTTGTCATATGCATTCTACGGATGTACCGGATTGACGGATGTAAGCGGTATACCTGTGAATACCAAAAAGATGCAGGGGGCATTTGAAAAATGCAGCAGTCTTGTTCAGGCACCTGTTATTCCGGATGGTGTGACTGAAATAGATGGTATTTTCAGAGACTGCGCAAATCTGAAACAGATTACAACAATACCGGCAGGAGTCACAAATATTGATTCTGCGTTCTACGGCTGTAAAAGCTTAGAACAGACCCCTCAATTGCCGGCTGGAATTGTCAGCCTGAAAGATACATTCAGAGGGTGTACAAGTTTAACCAAAGCGCCTGTTATTCCGAATACGGTTACAAATCTTGACGCAGCATTTGATGGATGCAGCAGTTTAAGCGAGGCACCTGTGATACCAGACCATGTTGTGAGTATGGTTGCAACTTTCAGTGGATGTGTAAAATTAGTAAAAGCTCCGGTTATCCCATCCAGTGTCGTTTATCTGAATAATACCTTCAGCCAATGTACAAGTCTGGTTGAGATACCGGAAATTAAAAATGGAGTAGTGGATATGCAGTATGCATTTGAAGGCTGTACCAGTTTGATAAAAGCTCCTGTGCTACCAGACAGTGTAATATATCTTCAAAATGCATTTAAGGGCTGTACCAATCTTGTACAGGCTCCTGCTATACCGGATGGTGTTATCGATATGAGAAGCACTTTCGAAGATTGTAGTAAACTACAGGGAGAAATGGTTTTGTCCGGAAATCCGCGGGATTATTATAACAATGAAGGCAAATTAATTCATGGGAACCAGAACTGTTTCCTGAATGCAGCCAAAGGCGGCAGTGGATTGATCGTAAATTACACGGCGGATTGTAAAAATATTGATCAGATTATTGCAACCAGGGGTGCAGGGAACAATAAGGTAACGAAAGGGAAGCTGGTTACCGTTCCAAGTACCGGAAGATACCAGCTTTACTTTGATGCGAATGGCGGTACGGTGAATCCGGACAGAAAGTCCGTGAAAACCGGTGACAAGTATGGGGAGCTTCCAACACCCGTAAAAACAGGTTATCATTTTGCCGGATGGAGTACGGATAAGATTGGATCGCAAATTGTTACCTCTGAGACGGTTTACAGTTTAAAAGAAGACCAGAAATTATTTGCAGTCTGGAGATACGAGAATTTTTCAAGTAAATGGAATTATGATGTAAATGAAAAGACGAAGACGATTACCGTGCGTAAATATATTGGAAGCGATGCCACGGTCGTTGTTCCTGACAAAATAAAACTCAGCAATACAGATTATGCGATCGTGGTAGGTAAAACCGGGGATCGGGCAAAAAACGGGGTATTTAGTAAAAACAGGCTGATTGCATCCATTCAGTTTGAGAGTGGAGTTAAGTTTGAAGATAATAATATGCAATATGCCTTTGCAGAATGCAGCGGGCTGAAGACAGTATCCGGAATACCGGACAGTGTAGTAAATTTAAAAGGTGTATTTCAGGATTGTACCAGTCTGGAAAAATTTTATGATCTGCCCCAGAATAAAAATATTAAAGATATCAGCAGTGCATTTACCAGATGTACAGCGCTCAAAGAAGTAGAAAATTTACCACAGGGTGCCACTGATTTATCTCAGATTTTCTCAGGATGTATTAATCTGCTGGAGATCCCTGAGCTGCCGTCAAAAGCAGAGAATATATCCGGAGCTTTCGAGGACTGCAGAAGTATAACGAAGGCACCGTCTATCCCATCCAGTGTGAAGGACTTAAGATTTGCGTTTTCCGGCTGCAGTAATTTAACAAAAGCACCATCCATACCGAAGAAGATAAAAGATTTAAGCGGATATCTGAAAGGGTGTGAAAAAATCACCAATGCACCGTCCATACCTTCCGGTGTGACAAATATGGAGGCGACATTTTCAGGATGTGTAAGCATTACAAAAGCTCCAAAAATACCATCAGGTGTTACCAATTTAGAAGAGACTTTCCGTGGCTGTAAAAAGTTAAAGAACGCACCGGTACTTCCGGAAAAAATAAAGAATCTTTATTACACTTTTGAGGGATGTTCCAGCTTGGAGGATGCCCCGAAGATTCCGGCAACGGTAAGAAATTTATCAAATACATTCAGCGGATGTGAAAGTTTAAAGAAGGCTCCGACTATACCAAAGGGGGTAACTTCTCTGCATGAAACATTCTATAATTGTAAAAGTTTAACAAAGACACCATCCATACCAAATGGAGTAAAAGAGATGTACAGCACTTTCCAGGGCTGCAGTTCCTTAAAAACAGCAACCGAGATTCCGGATTCCGTAACCTCTATGCGTTATACATTTTCTGGTTGCAGTAAATTAACCCAGGTCTATGCCATTTCAAATAATGTTCAGGATATGATGGGAACATTTACTTATTGTACCAGTTTACGTCAGGCTCCGGATATACCAAAGAGTGTAAATAACATGATCAATACCTTTAAAGAGTGTGTAAATCTGCAGGGTAAAATGATCATTAATGCAGATCTGAGAAAACCGATCTTTGAAGATGGAGCTTATGGAGGCGATGATGAAATCGACGGCTTAGAGGCTTACTTCCAGACTTTCTACAATGCAGGAATTAATGGCTCAGGCTTAACTCTGGATTACGGAAAGAACTGTAAGAACATCAGCAAAATCGTAGCTTCAAAAGGCAGTGGTAACAATAAGGTGAAGAAGGGCAAAAAGGTAACCATACCTTCAAAAATGAATTATGAAGTTAAGTTTAATGGTAATGGTGGTAAGTCTGGTAAGGCATCTAAGACCATTAAATACGGATCATTCTATGGAACACTGCCATCTGCTAAACGAGCAGGATATGAGTTTAAAGGCTGGTATACCAAGAAAAAGGGCGGAAGTAAAATTACTTCTGACAAAAAGATTAAGTCGGCAAAGAACCGCACCGTCTATGCCCAGTGGACAAAGGTTAAAGTGAAAAAAGTATCTGGGATCAGCTTATCCAGTACAACGAAGACCCGGATGGTTGTATCCACAAAAGAGGTAAAGGGAGCAAAGGGCTATCAGATTTTATATGCAGCAAATTCTTCCTTTACAAAAGGCAAAAAGTCTTTGAATACGGGATTGCTGAACAAGACTGTTAAGAAGCTGAAAAGCGGCAGAAAGTATTATGTAAAGGTGCGTGCGTATAAAGAAGACTCTACCGGAAAGCGTATTTACGGATCTTACAGTAAAGCCGCAGCGGTAAAAGTAAAATAAATAAAAAAACGGAAACTGCATCTGCATGTAGTTTCCGTTTTTTATTACATTATGAATTTTCTTCACTTTCCGGCTGGCTGAATGCGGAAAGTGCAGCGCTGATATCTCCAAGAAGGGCATCAGAAAAGCCGTCATTCAGCTGAAGAACCCAGCTTGACCCGTCATTTGCCAGCTTTAAGTCTATATTTTTGGTAATTGCCTGTTTATTAGCTTTTAACGCTTCTAAAAGATACTTGGAGGTCTTGTCCGACAACTCCGAATCCGTTGCTCTTATTGCAGCGGTTGTATTGGCATATTTCATAAGAAGATCCCGGTATGTATGAAGTACACTTTCCAAGTCCAGACTGGTAATATCCACATTGACAGTTGCATAATTTTCGTCCTGCGTGGAAGTGTGTATCTTATAATCAAAATATTTTTCGATCTGGTCTGCCAATGCAAGGTCGATTTCCGGATAGAGAGCATTTCCAGTAGCGAAAATATCTTCCATTCCCAGATACTGTATCCAACCCTTTGCATCCAGTTTTTTAAAGCTCTCCATGTATATGGATAGAACTTCTTCCGGTGTAATCAGGTAAGGGTTTTTTAACTGGGAAACAAAACCGCTGACCAGGGCATCTTCTAATTCAGGTGAATTATCGATAGACCAGTTATCATCGTTTTTGGTAAGTGGGATTTCTGCAGTTGTAGTGATAAGGTCATAGCTGTTCTTGGATAGAAAATTGTGTAATAAAGTGAAGTAGGGAGTTAAACCGGAGATTTCCTGGGATTCGTTCTCTAAGGAAGCACTTTGGGCAATGAGGGCTTTGCAAAGATCCTTGGCCAGTGCATTTGTATCAAGATTTTTGATTTCGACGGCAACAGTCGCATGATCGCCGTCAATTTTTGTCGATTTAATTTTGTAAGTGAAGTTCTTGAAAAATAATTTAATGGATTCGGTTGCTTCCGGGCTGATTGCTTCAGAGCTGGAGTGAGTATGTATCATGTCTTCATAGGAAATGAAAGACTTAATTGTATTTTCATCCAGATGCTGGATCAGATTAAGTTCTTTTTTTACGGTTTTTTTGGGTGCACTGTCCGTACAGCCTGAGAGCGGAACAAATATCACACATAAAAAAAGTACAGACAATAACAATCTGATGGAATATTTCTTCATGGGAGTCTCCTTTAAAAAATAAAATAGTAACTAACGAATCCGGCTGCCTGTAAAATTAATATAGCAGGGATTCCTATAACAAATGATCTGTGTTTTGTCTTATGTCTAAAAAAATACATACCGCACAGAGAACCGGTACTTCCGCCAACCAGAGCAATGAGGAATAGTGTCCGTTCCTTTATGCGCCATTTGCCGCGCCTTGCTTTGCTCTTATCCAGACCCATGGAAAGGAAACCAATAAGATTGATCAGAATAAGATAAAATGTTGTAATTGAGTACATGTGAAATCCTTTCGACAGTATTTGACAAATTTAGTAATAAGTTTCATCTCATACTGAATCTGTGTCATCTACTATAGTTTATACGAAAAAGGGCAGATTGTCAAACCTCTTGACAATTTTTGAAAAAACCGATATATTAATACTGCAATGTGTTAAAATATCTTAGGAGGATTGAATATGTATTCACTGGATGAAGTAAGGTCAGTAGACCCAGAGGTAGCGTCGGCAATCGAAGCAGAACAGGATCGGCAAAACAGCCATATAGAGTTGATAGCATCTGAAAACTGGGTTAGTAAAGCAGTAATGGCGGCAATGGGAAGCCCGCTGACAAACAAATATGCAGAAGGGTATCCGGGTAAGCGTTATTATGGCGGATGCGAATGTGTGGATGTTGTTGAAACTCTGGCCATAGAAAGAGCAAAAGAGATTTTTGGATGTACTTATGCAAATGTTCAGCCCCATTCCGGAGCACAGGCTAATATGGCTGTATTTTTTGCAATGTTAAAGCCAGGAGATACCGTGATGGGAATGAATCTTGCACACGGCGGACATCTGACACATGGAAGTCCGGCTAATATGTCCGGAGCTTATTTTAATGCGGTTCCTTATGGGGTAAATGATGAAGGCTTTATCGATTATGAAGAAGTAAGAAGAATTGCCCTGGAATCAAAACCGAAAATGATCGTTGCAGGTGCAAGCGCATATGCAAGAACCATCGACTTTAAGAAATTCCGGGAGATTGCAGATGAAGTAAATGCATATCTGATGGTCGATATGGCACATATTGCAGGACTGGTAGCAGCCGGAGTTCATCCAAGCCCAATCCCATACGCTGACGTTGTAACAACGACAACCCATAAGACACTTCGCGGACCACGTGGTGGTTTGATCTTATGCAGTGAAGAAACAGCAAAAAAATTCAACTTCAATAAAGCAGTATTTCCAGGAATTCAGGGAGGACCTCTGATGCACGTGATTGCAGCAAAAGCAGTCTGCTTTAAAGAAGCATTATCCGATGAATATAAAGAATATCAGAAAAATATTGTTAAGAATGCCCAGGCACTGAGCAAAGGTCTGATGAGCCGTGGTATTAAGATTGTATCCGGAGGTACAGATAATCACCTGATGCTGGTTGATTTATCCGTTCTTGGACAGACCGGAAAAGCAGTTGAGAAAATTTTAGACAGCGTTAATATCACCTGCAATAAGAATACAATTCCAAATGATCCCCAGTCGGCATTTGTAACAAGCGGTGTAAGACTTGGAACACCTGCAGTAACAGCCAGAGGTATGGTAGAAGCTGATATGGATATCATTGCTGAAGCTATTGCAATGATGCTTCAGTCACCGGAAGAAAACCATGATAAAGCATTGGCACTTGTACAGAGCCTGACCGAAAAATATCCATTATCATAGATTAATTAGAAACCACTTTTTCCTGAACAGGCAGTAAATCAGGAAAAGGTGGTTTTTGAATTTTATGTGAATTTAATGAATTCTTAATGACACGCTTAGTGGCAGGTGGTATAATCAACATTATTATGGATTTATGGAGGAAAACGATGGATAAGAAGAAAAAGAAACTTATAATTGTTATAGCAGTTATCCTTGTCTTGGCAGTAATAGGTTTAGCGATATGGTTTTTCAAATTCAGAGGGACAGGCTCAGCTTCAGGTAAGAATGTCGTATATGTGGATTCCGTGGCAAATCTTGCCGGTCTATCCAGCGGGGATGGTTTGAACGGGAGATATTCCGGTGTTGTAGAACCCCAGGAAACCTGGAAAATTGAAGTTTCTCAGGATAAGAAAATAAAAGAAATCTATGTAGAAGAGGGGCAGGAGGTTAAAGTAGGGGATAAGTTATTTACCTATGATACCCAGGACTCTGAAGATACCCTGAATCAGTCTCAGATTGATCTTGAACGTATTCAGTCTGATATAGATACGGCTAATAATAATATTGCTGAGCTGGAGAAGGAGAAAAAGGAAGCTGGTGCAGATGAACAGCTGAGCTATACAACACAGATCCAGACAGCCCAGAACTCTGTAAAGCGGTCAGAGTATGAAAAGAAAACGAAAGCAGTGGAAATTGAAAATCTGAAAAAGACCATTGCAAATGCGGATGTACTCAGTGAAATCGGCGGAGTTGTAAAGTCCATTAATAAGGATGGTACTGCAACAACGAGTACCGGCGAAGCAGAACCATTTATGACGGTACTGGCTACCGGGGATTACCGTGTAAAAGGAAAAGTCAATGAACAGAATATGTCTTCCATAATTGAAGGCAATCCGGTTATTATCCGTTCCAGAGTGGATGAGGATAAAACTTGGAAGGGAACACTAACGTCAGTAGAAACAGACAAGCCGGAATCCAGCCAGAACAGTATGTATATGAGCAGTGGAAGTTCTGAGACATCTTCCAGCAATTATCCATTTTATGTAATTCTGGATTCAGCTGATGGTTTAATGCTGGGTCAGCACGTTTATATCGAAATGGATAATGGTCAGGAAGATCATAAAGATGGAATCTGGCTGGACAGCTACTATCTGGTCATGGATGAAGAAAAACCGGAAGAAGCCTATGTATGGGCAGCAGACTCCAAAGATAAACTGGAAAAACGAAAAGTAACTCTTGGAGAATTTGATGAGGATCTTCAGAAATATCAGATTACAGAGGGACTGACTGCGGAAGATTACATTGCTTATCCGGATGATACGATAGAAGCAGGGGCTCCGGTAACCAGAAATATTAACGATCTGTCAGGACAGAATGATTCAGATGAAGGCAGCGGCGGCGGAGCAGAAGATCTTCAGGGCGGTGAAGGTGTAATGCCAGGAGGAAGCATGGATGGCGGAATGGATGCAGGAAATGGCGTATCCGGCAGCATGGATGTTCAGGAGATTAATGGCAGCGACGAAGGCGGCGAAGCAGAGATTGCGCCAGGTGATGATGATGGAGCTGATGATGCAATGGATGAAAATGACGTTGAAGGAAGTGTAGTATCGCCGGGACCTGTAACGATTGAAGGTGATGGTTCTGCGCCGGCTTCAGCAGGCAATTAAGAAATGGAGGCAACAAAGTGATTCTTGAGTTAGATCATATCTATAAAGATTATATTCAGGGCAAAATGGTTGTCCCGGTATTAAAGGATGTTTGCCTTCATGTAGAAAAAGGTGAATATGTTGCAATTATGGGTCCTTCCGGTTCCGGAAAATCAACGCTTATGAATATTGTCGGTTGTCTTGACAAGCCGACAAAAGGAACATTTTTGCTGGATGGACAGGATGTACTGGGACTAAAAGAGGAATCTGTATCGGATGTGCGTTTAAAGAGCGTAGGATTTGTATTTCAGACCTTTCAGCTGCTTCCAAGGCAGAGTGCTCTTGAAAATGTAGCATTACCGTTGATTTACGCAGGCGTGCATAAGAAAGAACGTTTGAAGAGAGCGGCACAGGCACTGGAAAGAGTTGGGCTGGAAGATCGTATAGAGTTCAAACCCACGCAGCTCTCCGGCGGACAGAAGCAGAGGGTGGCAATCGCCAGAGCTTTGGTAAATAATCCGAAGATAATCCTGGCAGATGAGCCTACAGGCGCTTTGGACTCCAGATCCAGCAAACAGGTAATGGAGTTATTTGAAAAGCTAAATGAGGAAGGGGTAACAGTTGTTATGATTACCCATGACCCGGGGATTGCACAGTGTGCAAAAAGGACGGTATATATATTTGACGGAGAACTCTCTGAAAGCAATCCAAAGGAGGTTACCAAGTGAAAAAAATTACCATAGCAGGTATCTGTATTGCTTCTGTCCTTGTAGTTGGTGCCGCCGGGTTTGGTGTGTTTAAAGTAGTAAAATCAGGTGGTGATCCGGTAGAGGTCATTCCGGTTTCTCAGTTTCAGGGAATGGGTATGATGGGAGACGGAAGCACGCTATATGCCAATATAGTATCTGATATTAGTCAGGAAGTACATCTGGCTTCCGATCAGATTGTAAATGAGGTATATGTAAAAGAAGGCGATAAAGTCAAGGTAGGGGATAAGCTTTTGTCTTATGATACAACCCTTATGGAACTGAATCTGGAGATGTATGAACTGGATGGAAAGACACTGGATTTAAAAATACAGGGATCGAAAAATGACCTGGAAAAATTGAAAAAGGTGACACCTCTTCCGAATTCAGCTAAGGCAAATCACAATATACCAAATCAGGGTCCCAGTGATGATTCCGATGACGATGACGATGACGGACCGGGAGATGAAGCAAGGGCAATCCTGACAGAAAATTTTGTTACAGCATCTATGAGTCAGATGCAGGGCAGCACAAATGATACAGACAGTACCGGGAATACTGGCGATACCAGTACGCCGGATACCAAATCAAGTGAAAGCGGAGACAGTACGGATGTTCCGGAAACAAAACCAACAGACAGCCAGGAGCCGGCAACAGAGACAAATCAGCAAACGGAGACACCATCGACAGATGCTCCGGCTGAGTTAAACAGCATTATTGTGAATATCGGCTGGGATCATGGTACCAATGCATTGGCTGATTACCCTTCCGGGGTAAAAGTTACTTTGATGAATGGTGATAAACAAGCAGATGTAAAAACATTAACGGCTGATAATAAATGGAGTGCAACGTTTACAAACTTAGATCCATCCGGAACTTATTCGGTTAAAGGAGAAGAGGTAGCAGAGTATTCGTTGATTATGAAAGAAAAGCCGGCTGGAACATTTACCTTGAATTATCATTACAATGAACCGGCAGATTCACCCGCAGCAACAATTAAACCTTATGATATTCTGGACTACAAATCAGAGCCATATAAGGGAGAAGGAACAAAGAAAAATCCCTATGTATTCTTCTGTAAGGACGGTACGGTAGTCAAAGGTTCCTTTATTAATAAAATGCTGGGATTTGATGAAAAGGGTGAAAAATCCATCCGAAGCGGATATCACGCGAAATTAGAAATACGTGAGGCAGATTCTCTGACAGGAGGATTTATTAAATCCATTGGCTTTGACGGAACGATCAAGGTCACTCATGGTTATGCGCCGGGAACTTCCTGGGTATTTACCAGTGATGGAATCAAAAAGCAGGAAACCGATATCAATGATCCTCCTAAAGACGATGATAAAAACGGCAATTGGGGAGATCCGGGAGATGTTGACTGGAGTGATCCGGGAGATTTTGATGAAGGCTATACCGAAGACGAATTAAAACAGGCAATTAAGGAAAAAGAAGCAGAGATCCGGAAACTGGAACTGGATAAAAGAGAATCCAGTCTGAAGATTGAAAAGTCCAGAAGAGAAGTAAATGAGGCAACCATATCATCTACAATCAACGGCGTTGTAAAAAGCGTTGGTGATCCAAATGTTGGAGAAGTTGACGGAAAAGCTTTCGTTGTAATCACCAGTGATGAAGGACTGTATGTAAAAGGGGCAATCAGTGAACTGAACCTGGATACAATTAAAAAAGGCGATATTGTCCAGGGAATGGGTAATGAAAGCGGGATTAGTTTTGCAGCTACGATTACAGAAATATCTCCTTATCCTGAGGATTCCAACAGCTATGGTTTTGGTGAAGGAAACTCTAATTCCTCATACTATCCATTTACGGCTTATATTGAATCAGCAGATGGTTTGAGCAATAATGAATCCGCCCAGATCACAATCAGCGGCGGTTCGGGAAATGCAAATACCATTTATTTATATAAGGCTTATGTAAGAACAGAAAACGGGCAGAGCTACGTTTACAAGGTAGACGAGAATAACCGTTTGAAGCAGCAGTTTGTAAAGACAGGTAAAACATTATTTTCACAGTACATTGAAATTAAAGAAGGTTTAACCAACGAAGATAAGATCTCATTCCCATATGGTAAAAATGTTAAGAACGGTGCAAAAGTAAAAGATGCTGATGACACCAGTGAAATGATGTACTAGGAGGTGGAACAGTGTTAGAGAATATACGATTGTCCTTTCAGGGCATCTGGTCACATAAGATGAGGTCATTTTTAACCATGCTGGGTATCATCATTGGTATCGCATCTATTATATCCATTGTTTCCACAATCCAGGGAACCAATGAGCAGATTAAAAAGAACCTGATTGGCGGGGGTAATAATACCGTTACGGTAAGCTTAAGCCAGGGTGACTGGGATGATTATTCCCTTTCCGATTACGACGCCCTTCCTAAGGGTGTGCCAGTAATTTCGGAAGAGACGAAAAAAGAAATAAGTGATATAAGCGGCGTTGAAAAAGTATCATTATATACAAGAAGAGCGTATGCAGATGGAATCTACCATCAGAATACCAGTTTGGACGGAGGCGGAGTCTACGGAGTTGATTTGGATTACTTCGCCACTTGCGGTTACATAATGAAAACGGGACGCCCATTCTTAGAAGAAGATTACAAAAATTTTCGTAAAGTAGCAATCCTGGATGAGTCGGCGGCTACAAGCCTGTTTCAGGATGAAGATCCGCTTGGAAAAACCATAGAAATAAAAGGTGAGCCATTCACCGTAGTTGGTGTGGTGGTTAAGAGTGATCAATTTGAACCTGTTATTAATTCTATGGAGGACTATAGCAACTATAAAGGAAATGAAGCAAGTGGTATTGTTTACCTTACGACTTCATCATGGTGTATTCCATATCAGTATGACGAGCCTCAGAATATAGTAATGAAGGCAGAAAATACGGATGACATGAGCAGTATTGGTAAGAAGTGTGTCGACATTGTAAATGCGTCCGTTACCAATACAGATAATATTAAATACAAAGCTTCCGATGTTTTGCAGATTGCAAAGGAAAAAGAAGAGCTGAGTGCCGCAACAAATAACCAGCTCCTGTGGATTGCAAGTATTTCACTTCTGGTTGGTGGTATCGGTGTAATGAATATTATGTTGGTATCTGTTACGGAACGTACCAGTGAAATTGGATTAAAGAAAGCAATCGGTGCCAAGAAAAAGAGTATTTTAGGACAGTTCTTAACGGAAGCAGCGGTGTTGACCAGTCTTGGAGGAATTATAGGTGTTATTGCAGGAATTATACTTGCCCAGGCGATTTCCAAGATATCGCAGATTCCAGTGGCAATCAGTGTTCCGGCAATAATTGGCTCAGTTATTTTCTCGATGCTGATCGGAATCATTTTTGGTCTGCTGCCATCTGTAAAAGCGGCGAAGCTGAATCCCATCGATGCGCTGCGTCATGAATAAGTTTTATTAAAGCAGATCTCTCTAAAGCAGTATGTGTAAAATAAAAAGCACTGCTGCTTTGGAGGGATTTTTTTCGTTATATGCAAAATCCCAGAACATATTACAAAATATTTCGAATTATTCGAAAAAGTCCTTGCTTTTCGCTGCCATAATATGCTATACTACATAGGCAAAAAATAACACACGTGCATGGATTCCGAAGACGGTGCCGAATGTCCGGTTTTGGAGGAAGAGTGAAATGCACGGAGGATTTTAACCAAAAAGGAGAAAAAAACATGAGCGTAATTTCAATGAAACAGTTACTCGAAGCAGGTGTTCACTTTGGACATCAGACAAGAAGATGGAACCCTAAAATGGCTCCGTACATTTACACAGAAAGAAACGGTATCTACATCATCGACTTACAGAAATCTGTAGGTATGGTAGACACAGCATACAAGGCAGTTTCTGACATCGCAGCAGAAGGCGGCACAATTTTGTTCGTAGGAACAAAGAAACAGGCTCAGGACGCTGTTAAAAGCGAAGCTGAACGTTGTAACATGTACTTTGTAAATGAAAGATGGTTAGGCGGTATGCTTACAAACTTCAAAACCATCCAGAGCAGAATTAACCGTTTAAAAGAAATTGAAACAATGCAGGAAGATGGAACATTTGATGTTCTTCCGAAAAAAGAAGTTATCGCATTAAAGAAAGAATTAGATAAATTACAGAAGAATCTGGGCGGCATCAAAGATATGAAGAAGATCCCGGATGCAATCTTCGTAGTAGATCCTAAGAAAGAAAGAATCTGTGTGCAGGAAGCTCATACACTGGGAATTCCGTTAATCGGTATTGCAGATACAAACTGTGATCCTGAAGAACTTGATTTCGTTATCCCGGGTAATGATGATGCAATCAGAGCTGTAAAATTAATCGTTTCTAAAATGGCAGATGCTGTTATTGAAGCAAACCAGGGTGCAGAAGCAGATGTTGCTGAAGAATTCATGGATGCAGAAGCTGAAACAGAAGTAGAAGCATAAGCGATAATCATAGAAAACGGAGAATGCGCACTAATTTAGTGCGCACTTTCTTAAGTAAAGTAGAATTTTAAAATAGAAACTAATGTAATTATGCAGTTATTTTCAATTGAATTGAATATTAACGCAAATGATAGTTACAATAATAAATACAAATTCAGGAGGAAGAATAAAATGGCTATTACCGCAGGAATGGTAAAAGAATTAAGAGAAACGACAGGCGCTGGTATGATGGATTGTAAAAAAGCGCTTACAGCAACTGAAGGCGATATGGACAAAGCTGTTGAGTTCTTAAGAGAAAAAGGACTTGCTACTGCTCAGAAAAAAGCAGGAAGAATCGCAGCAGAAGGTCTTTGTAAAGTTCTTGTATCTGATGATGATAAGAAAGCAGTTGTAGTTGAAGTTAATGCTGAGACAGACTTCGTAGCAAAGAATGAAAAATTCCAGGCATACGTTGCAGAAGTAGCAGCACAGGCTATGGTTACAGATGCAGCAGATATCGAAGCATTCATGGAAGAACCTTGGAAAGCTGATACTACAAAGACTGTTAAAGAAGAATTAGCAGGACAGATCGCAGTAATCGGCGAAAACATGAACATCAGAAGATTTAAACAGGTTACAGAAGAAAACGGATTCGTGGCATCTTACACACATATGGGTGGAAAGATCGGCGTTTTAGTAGATGTTGAAACAGATGTTGTTAACGATGATATTAAAGAAATGGCTAAAAACGTAGCTATGCAGGCTGCAGCTTTAAAACCTGTATATACATGCAGAGATGAAGTAGACCAGGAATACATCGAAAAAGAAAAAGAAATTTTAACTGTTCAGGCTAAAAATGAAAAACCGGATGCGAATGACAAGATCATCAGCGGAATGGTAATGGGACGTATCAACAAAGAATTAAAAGAAATCTGCTTATTAGATCAGATCTATGTAAAAGCAGAAGACGGAAAACAGAACGTAAAAGCATATGTTGATTCTGTTGCAAAAGCTAACAATGCTAAAATTACAATCAAGAGCTTTGTTCGTTTCGAAACTGGCGAAGGTATCGAAAAGAAACAGGAAGATTTTGCTGCTGAAGTTGCAAAGCAGATGGGTAACTAAGCAAAGTTTTCAATACAATATAATTATCAAATATTAGAGGCCTCAAAAGCCTTATAAACACAGTATTCTCTAGTGATTATAAGGTTTTTGGGGTCTTTTTCTATTCCCCAGGTAAAACAGCGGAAATATCGCTGAAAACCGTCTAAAACCGTTAAAAATCACTTCAGGTTGAGTATTACTCAGTTTGTCAGTTTAGTAAAATGAGTATTCACAATCTTCGGCGAAGTTTACTCAATTTATCACAGTTTCTTAAAATTATGAAGAATTTAAAAATCCGGTTGACCTTATGTTTGAGGAACTTGAAGAAAAAGACTCGGAACACTTTGCAGTGAAGCAGTATAAGAAATATAAACTTGCTTAGGAAAGACAGCAAAATCTATTTTGATTAGCTGTGGTGCGAGACTTACACCATTTGATATTAAAGAACTGCGGGATTTGATGAGCTACGATGAGTTGGAACTGGACTTATGAGGAGATAGAAAAACAGCTCTATTTGTTATTATTTCTGATACAGATGATACGTTTAACTTTGTTGTGTCTATCATGTATACCCATCTCTTTAATCTGCTCTGTGACAGGGCGGATGATGTATATGATGGAAGGCTGGCGATACATGCAGCTTAAAGCAACCGACCAAATGAAGTGGGTAGGACTAATGAATACGGTCAAAGCACAGGTGGAGGATATTATGAGATTATTCTTTGGAAATGATGTTTGCCAATTCTGCCGCAGTGATATTTGCATTATTAGCTGCCCATGTTAGCATGACATTCCAAAATCCTCCTATTCGATATGCAAATATGTAGTCAATCACCATGTTATTATCCAAACGGTCTACCAATAACGTTTGATTCGATTCAACAAATTTCTCAAATCTGATGAAAACAAAATCACTTAGTCCACATTTCTGTATGTTCACTATGAATGGTATGTAGCGTTCCCAAAATTCAAAAAACAACAATGTTGCTGAATATCTGTCCGAAATATTTGCATTGTTAAATTTAGTCATATAGTCACTGCTTATATCTTTTATATACTGCTCTAGTACATCATTTTTGGAATCAAAATTACGATAAAATGTACGCCTGTCCAATTCAGCTATACGACAAATTTCAGAAACGCTTATTTTGTCATAATCATTTTTTTTCATTAAATTTAATAATGCTTGAAGAATCCATTTTTGTGACTGCAACGCCGTTGGATTGTTTGTATTGTTCACATGATACCCCTTTCTATATCTGCTACATTTTTTACTAGTTTGTAGCACTTGACTTCAGAATATTGCAACTTGGTTTTTAATATATTATACTACATTTACACAAGAGCCACAAGTGTGGCGGTTGTGTAAAAAATGGAGGTGAAAAATTTATGATACGGACTATTCAGACCGTTGGAATAATTGGTTTCTTTGTGTGCCTTACAATTATGTATCTCACACCTTATGGAGTACGTGGAATTCGGTCATTTGACCCTACCTTTCAAATGCCCGATATGAAATTTCATTACAGTGTTGAGCAGTTAACGCTGGCTTTTGAGAAAATAGGTAGTAATGGACGGGATATTTATCAGAAATACCTTGTATTAGATTGTGCCTTTGTTTTTTGTTTTGGAATTCTAATGCTGACAATTACTAATTACTTGTTTACAGGTTTACCACGCAATATCTTGATTGTGGTGTGTGTTTTGAGAGGTGTATTTGACCTTTTAGAAAACTGCTTTTTGATACTGGTGCTAAAGAATTATCCCGATACAAATAAACAATTCTTGACGTTGTGTTCTTTTTTTACAACTATCAAATTCATTATGCTTTACATCTGGATTGCCTCAATCATTCTCCAAATTATGTTGCTTGTATTCTTGAAAATGCAGAGTAAGTAGTTCGGAATAACGGGAGGATTTGCCATGTTGCAAATAATTCAGATTCGGAAATATTATACGGATATGCTGAAAATGCAGCTAGCCAAAGGGATAATGGTCTGGTCAAAACAAGTACATTACTTTTGGCATTCATGCAGAGAACTTAAAGACTGCCAAAGCAAGGCTGGAACGGATTGAACTGGATATCCTTAATACATTGGGGGCAGTGGCAAAGCCGCTGAATGGAGTTGAACGATTGAAAATACTGAATGAAATTTTAAATGCAGATACTAAAGAGCCATTTCATTTTCATTATGGGATGGTGGCGGGACAATGGTTTTTATCGCTCCTACAGGCTTTGGTTTCAGTAATGGTCTGCAGTTTGGCATGGGGCAGCTTTATGGCTGCGTGTCCTATCTGCAGATTACTGCACCGGAGTTGACGGACAAGATGCTTGCTATTTCTAGATGTACGCCCTGCAGAGCAGGGTGTGCGTGTTCCGATTGCTTAGGCAATCTGGGTGGGACACATAAGCCTTTTTAAGGGATAGAAAGGTGTTTGAACTTATAAAGTAATGTGATAGAATAAGTGATACAGAGGAATTCAGGAGGAAAACTGTGGATAAAACATATACAATTTTGGAAGCAACAAAAGCAAGTGAATCATACACACCACCTGTTCAGAGTGCAGATACATTATTTCATTTTGTAAAGAAATTAGATTATTTATTACCAGCAATTGAAAAAGAGGCACTTGTGCCTAGATATTGTGTTGAAAATATAGAATACTTGAATATCCCATTTAAAGAAATTGCATATCCAATGCTTTGTTTTTGTGACATTAACCTTCATAAAATTAATGAGCACATTCAATTCTATGGTGGATATGGTATTGCATTTTCAAAACATTGGGGAATACAAAAAGGAATCAAAGGAATCCAACCAATACAGTACATAAACCCATTGTCTCACTTGAATCATGATTTTACAGAAGTATAATCTCCATATGGTTTGGACTGTTTCTGAATTCTTCAAGTTCTTTTTCATTTAAAAATAACATATTACCTGAATACATTTTCTTTCCAATAACCAAGGAATACTGTCTATATCAGGAGGGGTGATGTGCATAAATTTTATAATAATTCGGAGGAGTAACAACGATGGAATTAATAGATGTGATTACATCAAAGGAGAATCTAAACAAAGCCTATAAGAAAGTAGTGGGGAATAAAGGAGCTGGCGGAGTTGATGGATTGAAAGTCGAGGAACTTGGTGCATACATCAAGGAAAACAAAGATGAGATTGTTCAGTCAATCAGAAACCGAACCTATATGCCAAAGCCAGTGCGTAGAGTTTATATCCCAAAAGATAATGGAAAGATGAGACAATTAGGAATTCCAACGGTCTTAGATAGAGTGATACAACAAGCTATTGCTCAGCCAATCATAGATATTTATGAAAAAATTTTCAGTGACTTTAGTTATGGTTTCAGACCAGGAAGAAGTTGTCATGATGCCATAAAGCAATTTCTTTACATTTTTTTTAACAGATGCTAAAATAACTTCATTGATTTATTGAGAAAATTAATATCATATTAGGAGAGTTTATAGTAAAGGAGTATTTCTATGAACATACAAGTAGTTGTGAATACCGCGCTGCAGACTTTTGGAGGGCTGATTTCTTTAATCATAATACTATGTCTGGTTGTTTATCGTGAAAAGCAAAGCCGACTGGACAAATTGTATATAGAGATGCTGCTGTGTAACATTTTCCTGCAGATTGCAAATATATCTTCCTGGCTGTTTGACGGATGGCAGGGGATAGGGGGAGAATTGCTGGTCCGTTCTTCCAATCTGTTTATGTTCTTGTTTTCTTTCCTGCTGATTGGTACGTTTATCAATTATTTTACGGCATATATCGGGGAACGGGGCGGAGCAGTAACCAGAGAAGCCCAGACATGCTGGTTAATTATTGGCGTGGGAATTGTTTTATTGCTCATATCCCAGTTTGTGCCGCTGTATTACTTCATCGATGGGATTAATGTTTATCATCGGGGAAATTTCTACTGGCTTTCCAATGCCATAGGCATGGTGGCTATGCTTCCCGGCATTTGGATGGTGATAAAGTTTAGGCATATTCTGAACATTAAGGAAAAAATCGCTTTTTCTGCATATTATGTTTTGCCTCTGGCAGCTGCTGGCAGCCATATTTTTATTTACGGTGCAGTATCTCTCCACGTGGTTAACACTCTGGTTGCAGTCAGTATTTATATCTTGATTCAGGCAGAGCAGGCCAATCAGCTTAGTGAAAAGGAATTGGAGATCGAAAGAATTCACACCGCTATTATGGAGAAAGAACTGGAATTGCAAAAGAGCCGCATTTCCATTATGCTTTCCCAGATACAGCCACATTTTTTGTATAATTCATTGACCGGAATCAAAGATTTGTGTGATACGGAACCGGAGATGGCATCTAAAGCACTGGAACATTTTGCATATTTTTTACGGGGGAATCTGGACTCGCTGGCAGACACCAGACTAATTCCTTTCAGAAAAGAAATCGAGCATGTGAAAGATTATTTATATTTGGAAAAAATACGTTTTGAAGAAAAACTAAATGTAGAATGGGCATTGGAATATATGGATTTCCGACTGCCGCCCCTGACTTTGCAGCCGATTGTTGAGAATGCCGTGCGTTATGGCATTACCAAAAAGAAAGGAGGAGGCACCTTGGTGATACAAAGCCGCAAAATTGGAAATGATGTGGTTATTGATATTACGGATGACGGTGTGGGATTTGATGTGTATGAAACAAAGACAGACGGACGAACCCATGTCGGCATCGATAATGTACGGGATCGCCTGGCCATGCAGTGTGAAGGCTCACTCTTGATTGAAAGTGAGCGTGGAGCCGGTACCAAAGCGAAAATTATTTTACCACAGAAGGAGACAGAGGCATATGAAAATAATTGCCGTTGATGATGAACGCCGGGCATTAAATAGCTTTATCAAGGTGCTGCGGGAGACAGAGCCGGACGCAGATGTTACGCCGTTTACAGAAGCGGATGCGGCCTTTGCGTTTCTTGCAGACAACAAAGTAGATATTGCCTTTTTGGATATTGAATTGGATGGTTACAGTGGATTGGCGCTGGCTGAAAAATGTAAAGCCCTCTGCCCGCAGGTTAACATTATTTTTGTAACCGGCTATTCCAAATACACGATGGAGGCTCTTAGACTTCATGCCAGCGGTTATTTGATGAAACCTGTCCGGGCAGAAGAACTGCGGGTAGAACTGAATAATCTGCGGCATCCCGTCTCAAATAAAACAGCGCCCCTGATACGGGTACAGACATTTGGCAGTTTTGAAGTTTTTGCCGGGGAAAAACCGCTGAAATTCCGCTATACAAAAACAAAGGAACTTTTTGCATATCTGGTGGATCGCAAAGGTGCCAGTGCAAATACAGGAGAACTGTGTGCGATATTGTGGGAAGATAAAGAAGATACCCCTGCTATGCGCAGCCAGTTCCGCAATCTGATTTCAGATCTTATGAAGACTCTGGGGAATATCAATGCCGGTGATATCGTTATAAAGACCAGAAATAGTTTTGCTGTGGATACTGAGAAAATTGATTGTGATTTTTACCATTTGCTCAACCATAAAGAAGCAGCATTTAAGCTGTATATGGGACAATATATGACCCAGTATTCATGGGCAGAAACAACCGTTGGATATCTGGAGAACCGGATAAAAAAGATAATGTAAATCTATTGTAAAATTGCATATCAGTTTATTTAAAGTAAAACCCCCGAATGGATCATAATTCGGGGGTTTTGCTTGCGGTTTGCTTGCGGAAGCTGTTTTATAATAGATTTAGCAATCGGCATTTTAAAAGCGTGCAATCGGACGATATAAAAAATGAGATGCAATCAGATTGGAAAAAGATATATATCTGATATAGCTGCTATTCAAATGGTGATTTTACAAAATAGAAAAAAGGAGATGGTGAAATGATTAAAAAAAATAGAAAAAGGAGCATTGCATTTCTGACGGCAGTTATTATAATGGTGGCAATTTTCCCTTTAACAGCATTTGCTGCGGGATTATCTTCTTATTCAATCAGTGCCGGAAGTGTAAAGAACTGTAATTTTCCTTCTCACTGGGCGGGGGATGTGTTTACCTTTACTCCAAGTGTGACAGGATATTATCGTTTTTACTCCTACAGCAATACGGAAGGTGATCCATATTTTTATCTGACGAATTCCAGCGGTTACAATTCAGTGTACAATGCTCTTGCGAGTACCGGGTATAGGAATGATACCGCCAGGGATAACAGCCTCGTATATAATGATGACAGTGGCGGTGGAAGGGATTTTAGTCTGTCATATTTATGTTATGCAGGACAGACTTACTATTGCTTTGCAACAAAATACAGTTCCGCTCAAACTACATACAATTTTCTTATTGATGGCCCTAGTTATAATACGGTAACATTAAATAAAAATGGAGGATCAGGAGGATCGAACTACTATTACAACAATGTTGCATACTGGCTGTATACAAATTCCTCATCTTCCACCAATTATATTACCCCGCCCACCAGGTCCGGTTACACTTTTACCGGATTTTATAATCAAACATCTGGCGGAACCCGGATGATTGACAGCAACGGCTACATCCGAAGCGGCAATTACAATGGAACCTTGTATGCCCAGTGGCAGCAAAATGTGTATACACTTACCTTTAACAATCAGGGAGTTGCCAATACCACGGCTACGGTAACCAGCGGAGCTTCTCTTCCGGGTTCAGTTACCCCGCCTAAAAGAGACGGTTATGACTTTACTGGATATTACACTGCGTCCTCAGGGGGAAACCAGTATTATACCAGCACAGGTGCACGAAACACAGCCACGGCCATGTCAGGAAATCTTACCTTGTATGCCCGCTGGATACCAAAACAGTTCAACATTACTTATGAGGGAATGAGTGGAGCGGCTTATGGTTCCAGTAACCCTGGCACGCATACTTATGGGCAGGCAACCACTGTTTCAGATCCAACTAAAACTGAGCACACCTTTATGGGCTGGTCCGTTAACGGACAAAATACGCTGAGCCGAAATCTGGTGTTGGGTGCAACTTCCTACACAAATAATATTACACTGACAGCAAACTGGAAAAAACAAACGGATGTATCAATTGAGGATACAGTGGATTTGCAGGCCAATACCCAGGAAAATAAAGCAGATCTAAACAAAGTCTTTGAAAATCCTGTTTCCGATGCTGCTGCGGGAGTGACTTCAGATGAAATGTCAAACAATGCATCTGTGAAACTGACCCTCAAGGTAACAAATACCGTTGGCAGTCCTGCGGGAGAGACACAAATCAAAGAGGCAGCCCAGGGAGAGATCGTGAAGTTTTTCGATGCAAAAGTGGAAAAAACCATTACATCTCTGAGTGGGACACCGACAACAACGACCCTGAAAGAAATACCGGTGCGGATTGCAGTTTCCATTCCGCTTACCGGAGAGTTGGCAGATAAGGCCAGTTATTCGGTTTTCCGTTATCACACTTTCATGGATAAAAACAATCCGGTTGAGGAAATTCATCAGATCAGCAGTGATCCAAGAGACAGCGAGTACTATACCATAGAAAATGAAAATCTCATTGTTTATACCCGGATGTTTTCCACCTTTGCCATTGCTGCAGGAGAAAAGGTTATGACTCCGTCTCCTTCCTACAACGGCAATATGGCTGATGCCACTTCTGACATTGATGTCCAGGGACGTATTTCTCAAAAAGGTCTGGAGGCAGTCTACAAAATGGATATTTCATGGGGAAGTATGGTGTTTGATTTTACCATAGCAAAAGAGTGGGATCCTTATAACCATATGTATACCGGAGCTTCCTACAAATGGTCGGATGAGAGTTTTCTGAATGGAAACAACAAAATCACAACCACAAATCACTCTAACGCAGATGTTTTTGCAAACTTTACCATAGTGAAGGAGACAGGGCAGCTGGAGGGAGTGGATGTAAAGTTTAAAGCTGTTAATGCTGACACCAGTGATGCAGTAAACCCGTATTATATTCCCAAAGTTGCAGCAGAAAATGCAACGCCATCCAGTGTTGATACATATCTTTGGTTGTCAGGTACCCCACAAAATCTTCCGGGAGGAACACCGGCAACCGGGCAGGAAACAACGATTACTAAAGTGGGTGTAATCACTATGACAGTTACACCGGATGAAAGCGGCGGGTTGACTCCCAAGAGCTAAAAGGATTTACTATAATATAAGGGAGAGGTGAAAAAATGCAAAAAAACACCGGTTACGTTGGTGGGTTTGCTGCGTTTAACAACGGGACGATTGAAAATTCTTACAGTTATATAAAACTCAATGCAAAAAAGCAGATGAGTGCAGGTTTTGCAGGGGAAAATGCAGGTATAATTCGAAAAAGCCTGGCTATGTGTAAAATCAATAAAACCATGACAGGTGGTTTTTCAGGCAACAACAATGCTGAGGATTCCTGCTATTTTTTTCACAGTGAAAAAGAGGGCAGCAAAAAGCTGCAAAAGTTATGTGATCCTCACCACGGTCAGCGGCTGAAAACCGTACAAAGTGAAAAAGAAGCACAGGAGCTTGGATTTGATACCGAAGTTGTATGGGAGTATACAGGAGCGGAACCGCTCCTTCGCTTCCAGGCAGAGCATTGGTTCTATGAGGTAGCCCAGTCAACAACGACGGCTGAAGATATTGTAAAAATATCCACACCGGAAGAACTTTTTGATTTGGCAAAAAAAATCAATGAGGGAGATAGAGCGCTGGCTTCGGCCTATATCCAACTGATCAACGATATTGATCTGGGTGGCAGGGAATGGACACCCATAGGCAGAGAACGAACTTTACCATTCCATGGGGTGTTTGACGGTGCCGGATATACCGTCAAAAACTTTGTAATAAAAAGCAAAGAGACAGAAAATAAAGGATTTTTTGGATTTCTAAATGGAGAGGTGTATAACCTCACAGTGGACTGCCATATCAAGGGTGGGAATGTGGCAGGCGGTATCGCCGCAATATGTGAGGCTGATGCTGTTATCGGCTGTTGTGCCGCAATCATAGAGCTCAGCGGCAAAAAGGGAAGCTACGGTGGTCTCGCAGGAAGAAACAGCGGCAGAATTTTCCACAGCTATGCAGCGGGAAAGATTACCTTTCTTGTGATTCCATGGATTTTCGGATTGCCAGTTTTACTGCTTCTGCTTTTCCTGTTATTCTTCATTAAGAATCCAATCATTTTACCAAGTTTTGCTCCGGTACCATATGATCCAGACCAGGATCCCATACCGGGAGAAACCATTGAGCCTAATGCAGATGGAAATTTTGCGTCTTTCCAGTTTGAAGAACATATAGATGTAGACCTTGCTACGGGGCTATGTAAATTCGGATTCAAGAATCCGGGTAACTCCAATCACAATATTGTGATCCAACTGCAGTTTACCGATGAGCAGGCGATTCGTATTATGGGCAGTACCGGCAGGTCAGAGGAAGACCAAAAGAAATTAGATGATAATCCTGACTATGACCCGGCAGTTAACCGCATGATTATTGCGGAATCGGGTGCCATCCAGATCGGGTATCAGCTTGAAAACCTCAGGCTTGTAGAACAACCAAACGGCGCAGCTATCCCGCCAGGAGAATATAACGCGATAGTGTATCTGATGTTTTATGACATCGAAACCAACGAACGGGCAATGCTGGAATCGCAGCTTCCAGTTGTCATATCCGTCCACTAAAATTAAATTTATTTAGGAGGAATCATTATGTTAAAAAAATTAGCAAAAATTGCAATTATTACATGTTTAACAGCTTCTATGAGCATTACTGCATTTGCAGCTACAGGAGCAGAGGCCACCTCTCCGGCAGGTTCTGGTGAGGCAGGGGCAAGTACAGGTGCAGGCACAATTTCTAAAGCATCAGGTGCTGCTGACTTTACGACGGATGACGGTTTTGACGGTGAAGCAGCTGACAATACCGACATTAATGTATGGGCTAAAGTAACGGATAAAGGAACCATTGTTTACAAAGTTGATTTGGCTTGGGGAGCTATGAAGTTTGAGTACACCAGCGGAAGCGGAGTTTGGGATCCAGACACTCATACATATAACGGCGGGGCAGGTCAGGCTGAGTGGACTGAGACAGGATATCTTGATGGGACGAACAATAAACTGGATATAACCAATCACTCTAATGGAGGTATTGATGCAGGACTTGCTTTTTCACTTGCAGGAACACCATTTAATGCTAGCTCTATAAGTGACAATGCAGTTGTAGGTAATTTCTTTGCTACAAATGCAAATGCAGTTACCGCTTCCCAAAAATTGACTGGCACCTATAGTGCTGGAACAGTGTCTGCAGTAACAAACAGCATTGATAAGGTTCAACTTCCAACTGCTGACAACAGTGGATCAGCTGCAGCAGGTACAGAGACAAAGGCCGAAGCATATTTTGCATTCAGCGGAACACCGGATGAGGGCAAAGGTGCAGAACTTGATAATTTCAAGAAGGTTGGCGTGATCACGGTTACCATCGCTCCCACACCAGCACAGGTTCCGTAAACAAACGATATAGTATGTATAAAAGAACGTTTGCCTTTAATATGATCATATTTTAAACGTGCTTTAGCACTGCTTTCCCTCTTGCGTATTGGACGGCGTGAGAACGAAAGCGGCATACGCTGCCTGTGACAGGGAAGGCGTGACAAAGTATAGGGATATTAGCTGCAATAAGGGCATGGCTCCGGCAAGAGTCGGGGCCCGTTTTTATAAGAGCATTGTCGGCGGCAGCAGTGCTTTTATAAAAGCGAATAGAGCAAAGCAGCATAAGAGAGGGGGGACGGGATGAAAATGCGTGAACAGGCTTTACGACCAAAAACAAGACATATTCAAAACAAAATAATTAAAATCAGCCTTATTGTGCTGGTTCTTTTATGCATAGGAGTGGTTGTTTATAACCGAAACTACAAGCCCGTTTTTGTTCCGCCGGATTTTGATCCGGCGGCTCAGGCAGGGGTGCCGGCACCTCCTAACAACATGAGTTACGGAGGAATCGAAGCTCCACAGGCATTCAAATTTTATATATCGGGAACCCTGTTTCAGCAGGAAGACGGAACGGTGCTGCAGTATCTGACCAATCCGGAAGACAGCGGGGTCAATCTGCTGTGTGAAATTGTAGATAAAAATGGTGAGGTGCTTTATAAAAGCGGACTGATTCAGCCGGGCTATTATCTGGAACGGCTGGATCCTATAAAGAAAATAAAAAATGAAGCGATTGAAGTGGATGTAAAAGTATATGCTTATGAACCAGAAACTTATTATAGTAAGGGAGTGATTTCTCTGGGTAATACACTGCAGCCATGGTAAACAGCAAGAAAGGGGAATCCTATGAAAGTCTACTTCAGGCGGCTGTCGTTGGCTTTGATTTTAGCAGGGTGTTTTTTTACCTCTGTTACTGTATTGGCAGCAGGTGACAATCGTGTGCACATTTATCTAAGACCTATGGGCGGTGGAGCCGGTACATCAGAAATCTATGTACCATATGGAGAGAACATGCCCCAAATAGAAATCCCGGTCAGACGAGGATATTCGTTCCAGGGATATTATGAAAAGGCGAATGGTCAGGGGAAAAGATATTATGATGAGTCGGGTAAGGCTCTAAATTCCTGTGATTTTTTAGAGACGTCTGCTGTCTATGCAGCGTGGCAGGTCAGAACCTATAAGATAATATATGAAAATATGGAACAGGCATCCTCTGGAACAGACAATCCTGTAACGCATACTTATGGAAAGACCACTGCAGTATCAGATCCTGCCAGAGAAGGTTACGAGTTCTTTGGATGGAGAATCAACAACAGTCTGACTGCATCAAAAGGTCTGGTTATAGGTGCTGTATCATACGATACAGCTCTCGTTTTGTCAGCTACGTGGAACCGGTCGAAACAGGTTACGGTTGTGGATAATGCCACAGAAACGGTTGTAATGGACAGCAATGATTTGCGAAGGGTCTATGAGCAGCAGGTGGAGGATGCCAGAAACGGTGTTACGGCAGACGATATGGATAGTGATGAAATAATTCTGACCATGTCAGCCCGTGATGCCGGAGAATTGGATGAGGGGGCTTCTGATATTATTCAACTGGCTCAGGGAGAAGTGATTAAGTTTTATGATTTCAGTGTGACGAAATCGGTAAAAAAACAGTCGGACAGTAAGGCAATCGTAACCGGGCTGAATCAGATACCAAATACCGTGCAAGTACAGATTACGCTTTCTCCGGAGATTGGCCAAAGGAGCGGATACAGAGTATACCGCTATCACAACGGTGCAGCCGAGTTGATTCCAGACGGGCCGGTGGCTGATCCTACCGACCAGACCGAATACTTTGAGTATGCAAAAGACAGTCAAAGCGGGGAAACCATTCTTACCATACATACGAGACGTCTGTCTACTTATGCCGTTGTGGGGAACAGTAAGATATTACCGGATCAGACCACACAGCTGACATCGGGAGGAACAGCCGAGTTGGATGTACAGACCAGAGTACTGGAAGGCGGTGATGGTGCCGTTTATAAAGTTGATATTACCTGGGGCGGCATGGAATTTGAATACTCGATCGGGAAGATGTGGGATCCGGATGAACACCGCTATTCCAGCATTGTGTATGACTGGCTGCCCCACGGATTTGATGGCAGTAATAACAGAGTTACGGTCTGCAATCATTCCAATGCGGATGTTATGGTTGATATAGTGACGCTGCCCTATGAGTTACCTGGGGTTGATATACTGCTCAACCGGGAAAATGCAGTTCAAAGTACACCGGCCACGGCGCTGCTGCTATCCAGAGTACCGGCGGAGTCGGAACCGGCACCTGCCGTGAGCGGTTATCTGAGACTGGTAGGCACACCCAGCAATCTGGAATTTGAAACTTCAGGAAGTCCCAATGAAAACGGATATATTAAAATAGCAAATGTTGCAGTGACCATTACCTATAAGGGAGGTCCCCGCACACCAAAGAACTGAACAGAGATGTCTTTGAGGCGCTGCGTATTTTGTGACGTTTCTAAGGCATCTTTTTGATTTTGTGCTCAGTGATTCACTGGAAGTGGATTTCATACTGGAAACAGTTAAGAAGCTGATTGAGGAGCATGGCATCTCACTGCATGCAAGTACCATTGTCCATTTGGGTCAGGCGGAGAGTTCTGCTTTTACTGAAGAAGGAAGATAAGCGTCCGGTTATCCTGATTAATTCAAAAATAGTATTGACTTTCACGCAACGTGATAGTGTAATATTAAGATAAGAATAGAGAGAAATATTCGCCGGCAAATTATTTCTATACTATTTCTTAATTATTTCCAGGAGTTGATATAACTATGAGAACGATAAGCCAGATTGCTAAATTGACAGGTGTAAGTATACGCACATTGCAGTACTATGATGAAATTGGACTTTTAAAGCCAAGCGAAGTAACATCATCCGGTTATCGGTTATATAATAATGATGCTTTAGAGCGATTACAACAAATTTTATTTTTTAAAGAAATGGATTTTAAGTTAAGGGAAATCAAAGAATTTGTAGAAGATCCCGGGTTTGACAAAATCGAAGCGTATAAAAAACAAAAGAAATTACTAAGTTTAAAACGTAATCGGCTGGACAAACTGATAGAACTTCTGGGTAAACTGGAGAAAGGGGAACAGTGTATGAGTTTTAAAGAATTTGATTTGAGTGAATATATAGATGCCTTGGAGCAGTTTAAAAAAGAAAAGACAGAGGAGGTTATTAAATATTGGGGCAGTTTGGAAAAGTTTAATGAGTTCATTCAAAAAGTGAAAGACGACCAGACAACCTTAGCCCCAATAGCAATTAAACAATTTGGAAGTGTTGAAAAATATACGGAAGCGATGAAATACAACCTGGAACATTTTTCAGAAATAATGGAGCAAATGAAAGTACTTGAGGAAAAGAAAGATGACATTCTGAAAACAAGTAATGATTTATATGAAAAATTGACCGCAGACTTAACCAAAGATCCGGCTTGTAATGAAATACAGGACATACTTTGTGAAATCATGGATATGTTCAAGGTGACTGGTTTTGAGGTAGATATGGGCGAAGGATATTGGGATATGGTGATAGAAAGTTATTCACAGGATGCCATAAGAAAAATTACAGATGATAAATATGGAGCAGGTGCATCCGATTTTATTGTTAAAGCAATGCAGAGTTATTTTCATAAGCAGTAATCAGCTCTTTTATTTACCTTCAAGTAAAACACTTTTTAGTTTATCAGGTGTGGCTAATGTGGTAATATATATACCAGGTATGTTCATTATCGTCATAAAATTCTGGACATAACATGTTCCAATATATTTGCGTATGAGACAAGGAGAAAAATGGAATTTTATCAAATATATAAACCATTAACAGCCACCCCTTTCAAAAAGGATGAAACATATATTGAAATAGAGCCTTGTGATGCTTTAAAACCCTATATCAGGTGCTTTTGGGGGACAGAGAAACCGATAATACAGCCAAAAAGCGATAGGGCTGTCAGCAGCATCGTGACACCCGATACATGTATGGATATTATGTTTGACATAGATTATACAGATAATAAACTTAAAAATAACTTTTCCGGGATAAATAACAGTTCTTTTCAAATATGTTCACAGCCTGGTACTGAAAAACGAATATCTAAATTTGCAATTCGTTTTTATGCCTGGGCAGTAATTTTATTTTCCGAAGAGTCTATGGTTGATGCTAAAAATATGTATTGTGATGTGGGATACTACTTTTCTAAATTAAAGAAATTACTGGAAAACAGATTGTTTGACACAGACAGCCTGACGCAGCGCAAAGCGATTGCAGAAAATTATCTGCTGGAAAATTATCATCCGGAACGCATAAATCATATTGTCACAGATGCATTATTTGAAATTTTCCTGAATAAAGGAAATATAAAGACCTTGCAGCTTGCCAGAGAAGTTCATATCAGCAGCAGACAGTTAGAACGGTTATTCAAAGAGAATATCGGAATATCCCCAAAACAATTATCTTCTATAATCCGGTATCAATATTTATGGAATGATATAGTGAAATGCAGAAAATTTGATGTATTACATGCCCTTTCTAAATATCATTATACGGATCAGTCTCATTTACTGCATGATTTTAAACGTTTTCACTCTATGTCAATTCAGGAGGCCAAAAATCTCGCATTAAAGGATGTCGCTTTTTTACAAGAAAATGAGAATGGAATAAAATATAATATATAGAGGTAAGAGGCACATCAGCAAATGTCTGAGAACCAGATGTAACTTTGTAACTATATAACAGATGTACAGCCCTGGTTGAATTGGGACAGGCATCACCGCAGGCAGGCCTGTGATATGCAGGAGGTATAAATATGAAGAAAGCAGATAAGAATCACATAGAAGTATGGATGCATAGAAATGCAAGGGAACTGGAAATGACAAGATGGAATTATTATTTTGCAAACGGAAGTAAGGAAGAGATAGTAAATGCAATTATGTATTTTCAAAATGAGGATGGCGGTTTTGGGAATGGGATTGACCCGGACAACTGGAATACCAACTCCTTACCTTATGGGACATATTATGTTTTGGAGATACTGAAGGAAATCGAGTTTGATGATATCCAGCATCCAATTTATGCAGGTATTATAAAGTATCTGGAATGCCACAGTAATTTTCCGGATGGATGGATTTTTACAGTTCCTTCCAACGAGGAATATCCACATGCCAGTTTCTATAATTATGATGATGCATATAACAAAATAGAAAGCAGAGGGATTGTTTTAAGGTTTTGTGCATTTATCATTGAACACTATCCGGAATCGTCCATTTATGCACAGGTTTTGGAAATGGCAAAAAGATTGATCGATGGATTGACTGATGAAAATCTGGGAGACATGGGCCCCAATGGATATATATCCTTAGTAAGTGCAATGAAAAATGTGCAATTAGATGGATATGATTATGACAGATTAGAAAACAGGCTGAAAGAAGTAGTGAATAAATCTATTCAGAGAGATCCTGCGCAGTGGCCCTCTTATGGTTATCGACCATCAGATTATATAAAATCCAAAGATAGTATATTTTATTTAGATAATAAGGATATTGTGGAAACAGAACTGGATTTTCTGGTAGATACACTGCCGCAGAATGATGTATGGCCAATATCCTGGTCCTGGTTTGAAAACTATGAAAAATACCCAAAAGAATTTGCAGTCAGTGAAAATTGGGCAAAAGCTTATAAAGCTATAGAAAAAACAATGTTTCTGAAAAGATTCGGCAGATTGAATCAGTAAAAAACAAGGTCAAATATAACGAACAGTGAGGTGGCAGAAGCTGCCTCACTGTTCGTTATGGGCGTTATTATAAGGATAAGCAGCAGTTTTTTCTGTCTCTGTTTTTGCAAGATTGTTAAGCGAAAAAGTTGATGGAAAGAAAAATATATGAAAAAGTTGATGGAAGGAAAAATATGTATGTAAAAAAGTTAGTGGGAAGAGCATAAATGTATAAATCGGATGGTGGCAGTACAAGATATACAGTAAGTATATTATGTATTATGAAAGGATGATACTGTCTGATAAATTTATCTGCCGGTATCCGTAGGATTGATGAGAACAAGAATTATAGATTTCCATACACATTTAGGTGACATTTTTCATGAGAATAAGAATATAAGCTTTAAAGCACCACAGCATTTACCAAAATATAAGGACCCTTTCAAAGAACTGGGAGAAGGAGGTTACCGGGCACCGCTTATCGCAGATGATCCGGATGCCTTAAATACTTTAATTGATGCAGGACAATTCCGTATCTGGGAAAAAGGGAGTTTACAGTCTGTCCGGGAGGAGATAGAACGTAATCGAATGGATTATATGGTATCTCTGCCGGTTCTTCCCAATACCAGTTTTGAAGAAACGCTTGCAGCATCAAAACTAGAGCCCAAAATTCTTCCATTTACCAGCCCGGATTTCTCTCTTCCAGTGAAAGAAATGCAGGAAAAACTAAGAGAGGATATCAGGATGGGAGCAAGGGGATTAAAACTTCATCCGATTCTGCAAAACGTAAAATTAACGGATAAGCGGACTTATGCTGCGGTTGAGGTTTTTGGAGATTTAAAGCTTCCGGTAACTGCACATTGCGGGGTAAATGATTATTATAAACCGGGCAGTCCCTATCAGAATATTGCACCAAAGGAGTATGGAGCCCTTCATTATATGCTTGCGCTGATTGAACGGTATCCCCAGTATATTTTAATTCCGGCTCATGCGGGTGGAGAATGTGGAAAAGAGTATCTGGAACTGGCGGATGCAGTTAGAAAACATAAATGGAAGCATGTATATACCGACACCTCGTTTAAGGGAACTGAGGTTATAAAAGAATTAGTTGAATTGATAGGAGAGGACAAGATTCTGTTTGGGACGGATTATCCGTTTGGTGAAGCAGAATCCTCGATTGCACTTTGCAAGGAAGCGTTTTCCGGTAAAGAAGATGCTGCGGATAAAGTTTTTTACCGGAATGCCGCTGCGCTTTTAGGTATCATGGCATAAGTTTTTCTCGGGTTTGGAATTAGGAAATGACTGCATAAAGGACTGGGATAATTAAGGCGGGCAGCATATTGCCCACCCGGAATTTCTTACCAAATGCAATATTAATTCCTACGCAGAATATCAGTGCGGATCCAATATACGAAAGATTGGCAATCAGTTCTTCTGCTACAAAATATCCCGCGAAGTGCGCCACCAGTGTGATGCATCCTTCATATACCAAAATGGCAAGTGCAGAACACATTAATGATTTCCCCGAACAGGCTGCCAAGAACCAGGGAAAAGATCAGCAACATGCTGCCTTTGGTTTCGATCATGCCGTTTTGAAACTGCAGCATTCCCTGTAATGTGCCGCTGATACCTATGAATATGGTAGCAACTCCGCAGGCACACATGAGAGAAGCCTGCAGTTCTTTTTTTATACCCTTGTGCAGGAAAATGCCGATTCCGCTTCCGGCAATGACGGCGATGGTGTTGATTAGTGTACCGGTACCAAACATGAAAGTAATCCTCCAGCTTTTATAAATGTCATAAGGAAGATTATAACATCAGTTATGGTGTTTGGAAAATATTTTTTAGAATATGCATATAAAAATTTTATAGTTTCTTTTGGAAAATATTATTTTTGAAGGTGGTATATAAGGTTTATCCATACTATAATCATAGAGTAGGTAACTTAGTGAATTGTTGTGCAATGCTTACTTAGCAGCATTTAAGAGATAGAGTCTGTTTGAAAAATTGCCCGAATTGAAACGGAATTTTATAACCGGGATTTTCAGACACACTCTGAAACGGAGGGATACATAATGACGAAAGAACAGATGGCTGTATTTGAACTAATCTGGAATTTAATAAATGGGAAAACTGATCGTAGTAAAGTTGAATTTGCTCCGCAGAAGATACCTTTTTCAGAGGAAGCACCCTATGAACAGGCATTTCAGAGGGCAATTCCGGAAACACAGGGAATTTCATCTGCAATGATTGGGGATCTGCTGGAGGAACTGGCAGGAAATGACGGGATCAATATGCATCATATTATGATACTGCGAAATGGTTATGTCATAGGAGAGGCCAGTTTTGCACCCTACATTCAGGGGATGTGGCATATCACCCACTCCATGTGCAAGAGCATTACCGGAATGGCAGTGGGAATGCTGATTGCAGAAGGCAGGCTGGAATTGGATGACCGGGTTCACGATATTTTCGAGAAGAAAAATATACTGGGATTATTCCGTCAGAGAAATATTACGGTTCGCAATCTGCTCACTATGTCCAGCGGTGTTGTCTACAATGAGGCTGGGGCACTGGCTGGAAATGAATGGGCGAAAAGTTTTCTGGAGTCTTCCGTAAAAGGAACGCCGGGTACAGTGTTTGACTATAACAGTATGAATACTTATATGCTGTCCGCCATTGTGACGGAAATAACGGGGGAGACACTGACGGAATATCTGACGCCGCGACTTTTTGAACCACTGGGAATTACAAAGTTTTTCTGGGAAACCTGTCCGAAAGGGATAACGAAGGGGGGCTGGGGACTTTTCCTCATGCCGGAGGATGCTGCCAAGCTTGGACAGTTGTACCTTCAGGAGGGCAAATGGAATGACCGCCAGATAATTCCGGCTGCCTGGGTGGAGGAATCTACAACGAAACAGGTAGATACGCCGCCGGAAAAAGGTGGTTATGGATATGGTTATCAGATATGGATGGGAGGGAGACCGGGAAGTTTTCTCTTTAATGGGATGCTGGGACAGAATGTGATAGTTTATCCAGATCTTCAAATGGTGATCGTAGTCCATGCGGGAAGCAGGGAACTCTTCCAGAAATCTACCCTAATGGATGTGATTGGCAGGTATTTTGAAAATGATTTTACCCCGGCTGAGAATAAGGTGAGCGTCACTGCAGAAGAAAATGCCAATTATTCCAGACTTTTAAGTATCCGCAAGTCACTGGGAGGAGCAGGAACGGATCTTCCGCTGATTGAAAAAGGTGGATGGAAACACCGCCGTATACAGAAGCAGAGAAGACTGCCAAGGCAGAAGCTTGTACCGGATGACAGACAATGGGCAGCCGGCAGAGTTTACGGGATGGAACAAAAACATGTGGGACTGGCGCCGTTAATCATTCAGGTGATGCATAATAACTATTCTGAGGGCATTACGCAGATGGGATTTTCCCTGGATAATGGGAAATTTTATTTGGAAATACAAGAGGGCTCTGACAGCCATAAGATTGAAATCGGGTTTCATGGGGCCAGAACCACGGCGGTAAAGTTCCATGAAGAAGAGTATCTGGTTGGGGCAGAAGGCAGATTTACAACAGATGAAGAAAACCGCAGGGTATTGCGGATCTGGATTACCTTTTTAGAAGAAGCAGTAAGGCGGGAAGTGAAATTTTACTTTCAGGACGAAGAAGTGGAGATTCGCTGGGATGAAGCGCCGGGTAAAGATGTCATTTTAAAAGGCCTGGATTCATTTGCAGCTATGCCTGCAGATAATCTGATAATTAATAATCTGAGAGGGATGGTAAATCCGGAATTGTTTTATTATCTGATCGGACGGACCATTCAGCCTGTGGTGAAAGGACATTTGTTACAGACGGAGTCTGGATGCTAGCACTACAGCGTGTCTGAAAGTTCATTCCCGCCATCTGCACGAACCACTTTACGGCATATTTGCCCCGGATTCAGGTTACGTAGCCCGCTACGCGCCCTTCATCCGGGATAAATATCCCACAAACTGTGACGATGCTGCGATTTTGATATCAGGGAAAGTAGTTATACCGGATTATTCAGTTGGTACCGGATCATTCCGCCCTTTTCTTCATAGCCGGTATGCCATAACTCACGGAGGGAAAAAACAGTTGCTTTACCATAGGAAGCAGCTGTTACCAGTACATCGGATTCTGACTGTTCATATCCAACAAGCAAAAACCAGTGCCAGGAAAAATCTTTAAATTTACAGTCTGTATGCTTCAGCATAAGATAGGGAATAGGGTATCCCTGATCTATAAGGGCAATAATAAAAGAAGCTGCTTCGTCATAAGAATGATCTCCGGAAAATCCTTCCATGGAGATAAAATCTCCTTTTCCCAGACTTTGCAGGTATTTACAAAGACCGTCCATATAAATTGTCAGTTTTTTTATACCTCCGGCTCTTGGACGAAGATAAGGTTTCATCTTCATGGCAAAAGCTTCATAGTCTTCTTTGGTTATATGGCTCACATCAAAGGGATAGAGATCCCTGACATCCCGGTGCAGTGCGAAATAAATGCAGCTGTCACAGGCGGTAGCAGCAGCACATCCGCCCATGTGCATGAGAAAATTGTGGAACCAGTCCTGGTTACCGCCAAAAGAGTCTCCAATATTAAAATAGGGCAGTTCTTTTTTCATAGCAGTCATCCCTCCTCTTTCCATTGTAGAATGAATTTTCTAACATCTTTAGTATAGGATATACTGTTTTTCATATTTTAGTTCTCAATAAATGTTTTTTAGAGTATTTAAGTTATTATAACAAAAACCAGTGTTTTTATGATTTCCTGCTTCAATACATCGTAGTCGATATAGGAATGCTTATGAAATGCTTTTTCATGGCAGTATGCTTCTACCAGGTTATAGGCAATATGGATCTTTTCATCCGGATCTTTCAGATTCAGGTTACTTTTTTTCGCTGCGGCAACAAAGAGCTGCATGATCTGATCCTCTAATGACATCCAAAGGCTGGCTTTTTCCTCATCAGAACTAAGCAGCGTATTCAGGTCATTATGAAGAATACCGAGACCTTCATGAATTTCACTGAGTTCATCTAGTAATTTATCGAGAAAAGAAATGAAGTTTGTCTGATCTATATTTTTTTCTACAAATTCCCGAACCAGCGGTTTAAAGCTTTGATCTACAATCTGGTTCATTATTTCCAACACAAGATCCAATTTATTTTCAAAATAACGGTAAAAGATGCCGGTGGATACGCCAGCCTCTTTGGCTATGTCAACAGCATTTACATGATAGTATCCACGTTCACGCATCAGATCCAGCCCGGCCTTCATTAAACGATTTTTTTTATCAATAGAACGTTGCTGGACAGGGGTTTTAATTACATCACTCATTTAACAAAGCCTCTCTTTACAAGATAATATGGTACTTCTGTATAGTATAACCGCTTAAGAACAGGTTGTCAAATAAGGTGAAAAAAGTTTCAGGTTTTATTGACAAACGGTTGCCGGAGTGATAGAATTCAAAACATGAAATATATTTCAGGTTTTGAATATGGATATGGAAAATCCATGGAGAGGAGGAATTTATGAGCCGGTTAATTGCATTTGAAGAGGTAGTGAAAAGTTATCCCATTGGAGAGAAAGTGCTGTTTGCTGCCAATCATTTGAATTTTACCATTGACGAAGGTGAATTCGTTATTATTCTGGGACCCAGCGGGGCGGGAAAATCTACCCTGTTAAACCTTCTGGGAGGTATGGATCATGTGACCAGCGGAAAGATCGTAGTAGGTGAGCGGGAAATATCAGAACTGAAAGCAGAGGAATTATCGGAGTACCGTGCAGAAGATGTTGGATTTGTATTTCAGTTTTATAATTTAATTCCTGCATTGACTGTTTATGAAAATGTTGCCCTTGTAAAAGAAATTGCAAAGGAAAGCCTGGATCCCGGTGAGATGCTGCAGTCGGTGGGGCTTTTGGAACATCAGGATAAGTTTCCCGCACAGCTGTCAGGAGGAGAGCAGCAGAGGGTTTCCATTGCCAGGGCAGTGTGTAAAAATCCAAAGATGCTGCTCTGTGATGAACCTACCGGAGCGTTGGATTCTGAAACAGGCATTTTGATTTTGTCCCTTCTCCAGAATATGAGCCGGGAACATAACAGAACAGTTATTATTGTAACCCATAACAGTGCCCTGGCTGAGGCGGCTGATAAAGTGATTCGGATTAAAAATGGGAAGATCCGCAGTGTCACGGTCAATGAGAATCCAAAGTCCGTAAGTGAGGTGGAGTGGTAATGCTGTTTCGAAAAATGCTGCGGGATATGAAAAATAATAAAATGCAGTTTATTTCCATTGGGTTAATGACATTTTTGGCAATTTTTGTTTATGCGGGAATTGGAAGCGAATGGTACACTTTCCAAAAGGGAATAGACAGTTACTATTCGGAAACGCATCTGGCGGATATCTGGCTTTACGGAAAGTCATTTACGGAAAGTGATGTCTCCAACTTGCGGAAAACGGATGTTGTAACAGATGCCTCAAAGCGTCTTTATCTGAAAGGTACAGCTGATTTAAGCGGAGATCCGGAGCTGGAGATTTTGCTTATGGATGAGGATAAGATTTCTTCCTGTAAAGTGATTCGCGGGGAAAGCTTTGATCCTGCCGCCGACGGGATATGGCTGAGTGATAAATTTGCAGAGACAAGAGGACTTGCGGCAGGCGATACCCTGGATATGCAGGTGGAAGGTATTGTGATCAGTAAAAAAATCCTGGGAATTATGATAAGCCCGGAATATGTCTATGCTTCTGCGTCTTTTGACAGCATGGCAAATCCGGAGAATATAGGGGTTGTGTATGGCGGAATGGATTTACTGCCTCAGGGATTTCCCAAAGTTTACAATCAGATTGCGGCGCTTCTTAGCACAACGGACTATCAGAAAGCAGAAGAACAGATTGAGAAGCAGCTGGATGGTACATACAATGTATTTTTATCCAGAGATGGACAGGGAAGCTATCAGCAGTTCCGGGAAGAAATATTGCAGAATAAGGCAATGGGGGATTTGTTTCCATTTGTATTTATTGCAGTGGCATTGCTTACGATACTTACCACTATGAGCAGAATGATTAATAATCAGAGAACACAGATTGGAACTTTAAAAGCGCTGGGATTTAAAGACAGGAAAATCATGAGGCACTTTATCTGTTACGGGACAATTCCTTCACTGGCGGGGGCTTTGCTTGGCTTAATTCTGGGACCGGTTACCCTGACACCTTTGTTTTTTCAAATGCAGTCTGGCATGTATTCCCTTCCTCCGCTTACGGTTATCTTACTGCCCCAGGCAGTTCTTATGGCGGCAGCAGCAGTGGCTGCGTGTTCCCTCGTAACCTGGCTTGCCTGTAATAAAATCTTAAAGGAAAAGCCGGCGGATGCACTGCGGACGAAGCCACCGAAGATTTCGAAGCATATGTGGTTTGAACAAACCGCGTGGTGGAAGCGGACCGGATTTGACTTCCAGTGGAATTTACGGGATACGCTGAGAAGTAAGGTGAGAAGTATTATGGCAATTGTGGGTATTACAGGATGTATGAGCCTGCTTACCTGTGCACTAGGAATGGTTGATTCGCTGAACAATATTAATGATTGGAAGTATGGGCAGCTCACCCAGTACCGGAACAAGGTTTTACTGACAGAAGATTTGACGGCTTCGGATATGCCCTATCCGGGAGAGACCATCCAGGAGGGCAGTATTGAACTGCGCGCTAATGGAATTAAAAAAACAACGGGAATTACGGTTTTAGAACCGGAATCCAGTCTTACTGTTTTTACGGACAGCAGAAGGAATGAACAAAAGCTTCCGGTTAATGGAGTTTCTATCAGCTTCCATATGGCGGATATCTTAAATGTGGATGTGGGAGATGAGGTCTCATGGCATCTCTATGGGGAAAGCAAATGGGTGGAATCGAAAATCAAAGCAATATACCGGGATCCGGTGGCGCAGGGAATTACGTTATACCGGGATTACTTCGAAGAACAGGGCGGCAATTACCAGCCCACTTCATTTTTAACAAAAGCTAATATAGATCCGGATGCTGTTTCTTACACGGTCTGGAATATTGAAAGGCTGAAGTCCTCTGTTACAGAAATGATGGATACCATGTATTCGATTATCTACATTATGGTTGCGGCGGCAGTTTTAATGGCGGTTGTAGTACTTTACAATCTGGGAGTACTTTCCTTTACGGAGAAGCTGAGGGAATTTGCGACCTTGCGGGTACTTGGATTTAAATCTGAGAAAATACGTCTACTAATGCTGCGTCAGAATATATGGCTTAGTGCATTGGGATTAGTCCCGGGATATTTATTGGGAAAATGGATTATTGATTTGATGTGCGGGATGCTGGGAGACAATTTTGATATGATGACGAAGATTAGTATGCTCAGTATAGGAATCAGTGTTGCCATAACGATGATTGTTTCCGTGGGAGTGAATATATTATTTTCCAGGAAAGTAAAAGATATTGACATGGTAAGTGCGTTAAAAGGCGCAGAGTAGAGGAGAGATTGCGATGAAAAAAAGGAATAAAGCAGCGGATCATTCTTTTTGGAAAAATACTTGACTCTCCCCTTAAGGGAGGATGTATAATAAATGCAAATACATCTGACAAATACGAGGAGGAAAAGATATGTTCCGGATTGGAGAATTTTCCAAGCTTTGCAAGACAACCATTAAAACACTGCGCTATTATAATGAGGTGGGACTTCTGAAACCGGAGTATATTGATGATGAAACAAACTACCGATTTTATTCAACCCGGCAGATTCTGGAACTGCACCACATTCAGGCGTTGCGTCAAATTGGACTGTCTATTATGGAAATCAAATTGATTCAGGATGGACATAATATGGAGGAGATACTTCATAATCGAAAAAGAGAGCTTGAGGAAGAATTAAGAGAGGGCAGGGATCAGATCTCCAGGATTAATTTTATGCTGTCCGGCAGCGAAGCGGAAAGCATGAGACAGTACCAGGGTATAATTAAAGAAATACCGGAATGCATAGTTTATTCCAAACGGCTTACTATTCCGGGTTACAGTTCTTATTTTCAAATCATTCCGGGGATCGGTGCTGCGGTGCAGGAAGCGAATCCCGATTTGAAATGTGCCATACCGGAATACTGCTTTTGTGTATATCTGGATGGTGAATACCGGGAGAAAGATATAAATATAGAGTTCTGCGAAGCGGTCACCCGTTTTGGCAATGAAGTTGAAGGAGTTGTTTTTAAGAAAATGGAACCTGTTGAGGTTGCCTCTGTCATGCATAAAGGATCTTATGAAAAGCTTCCAAATGCTTATGCCTATTTATTTAAGTGGGTGGAGGAAAATGGATATATTGCAGCCGGGAATCCAAGGGAGAGTTATATAGATGGCATCTGGAATGCAGAAGATCCCGGGGAGTGGCTGACCGAATTGCAGTTACCGGTTATAAAAGATAAAAAGGGGTGTTTGTCATAGATAAGAAGAAAAAGTACAGTATGCAAAAGCTGTGCCTGCTATCAAATATTGCCCTGTTTTTATATGAATCAGGAGCCGGGATCACGGAATGCTATGGTAATTTTGAGAAAGAGGAAAACCCCCTTGGGGCTGATTCCCACTTTACCAACAAGCTGATTGAGAGGTGCAACGGCATTGCTTGTCCGGCAGTGATAGTGGAAAACAAAGCAATTTATTTCAGTGCAATAAAGGCTGATGAAAATCAATATGTCCTGGCGGGACCGATGTGTTCGGAATTTCTTTCAAATGTGGAAGTACACCGTTTTTATAAGCTGCATAACATGGAGAAGATGGAGCAAAAAGCACCTGCCAGACTGGGGTTTTTGCAGATGATCTCTCTGATCAGTATGATATATACCACCATAACCGGTGAAATATGTAACGAAGAAATGCTGCTTAAGGAAAATAATCTGGCCTATGTAGATCCGGAAGAGCTGGAACGGGATAAAGCAACCTTTCGCATTGGCAAGGTTGAGGAAGAAGCTTATCACCATACCTACATGGAAGAACTCCAATGGATTAACTGCATAAAGAATGGCGATGAAGTAAAAGCAAAAGAAATGAGCGATTCTTTGGCTGAAAATGCAGGTAAACTGTCAAGAAAGGAAATGAACCACCAGAGAAATCTGGCGATCTGTGCGGTTACGCTAGCAACCAGAGCCGCAATTGAGAGCGGAGTTACTCCGGCGGAGGCTTATATATTAAGCGATGTTTATATTGATAAGATTGATAAATGCAGTGATGTGGGGCAGCTGATTGAATTGCGAAGGCTCAGCACTATGGAATTTACAAGACAGGTGATGGAAGCCAGAAAAGAAAAAGTCCGGTCTAATTATATTGAACAGTGTAAGGACTATATCATAAATCATTATCAATATAAAATCCGGCTGGAGGAAGCGGCAGATGCAATTGGGATCAATAAAAATTACCTGTCCCATCTATTTAAAAAAGAAGAAGGAATATCCATGAATGAATACATTAACCGCGTTCGTGTAAAAAGGGCGGAGAACCTGCTGAAATATTCCGATGCAACCCTGACGGAAATCAGCAGTTACGTCTGCTTTAATTCCCAGAGCCATTTTGGCAGCGTGTTTAAGAAATGTAATGGGGTAACTCCCCAGCAGTACCGGGATCGGTACAGATCCAGAGAGTTTTTGAAAAAATAGGGGATGACTATATATTTCTTGACTTTTCCAGAGCAGGTGCGTATAATTAATTTCAGAATATTCTATGTGCGGCGCAGTACATGGAGCTTAAAGGTACGTTGAAGTGTCTTGGATGAATTTTATCCGAGGCACTTTTTATGTTGTTTAGGCGTTTTGTTTGATTGCCGGGTTTGAATTGTTTCTTGATTGGCGGTGCAGCAAAGAGAGCATTCAATATGCGGGGATGAAGAATATGGAGGATAAGGAATTGAAGATGAAAACATTTCAACTGGGTACAGAAATTTTTATGGGTGAACTGGACATTTCCAGTGTTTGTCCTGACACGAAGAGTGTGTTTATTGTAACAGACAAATTTTTGGTGGAAAGCGGCAGGATTACTTATGTGACAGAGAAACTGGAGGCAGCAGGAATTCCATATTATGTATTTTCCGATGTGGTGCCCAATCCCGATATAGAGTTGGTTATGAAAGGAATTTCTATCATTGATGAGTTTAAACCGGATACGGTGATTTCTTTTGGAGGCGGTTCCGCAATTGATACAGCGAAAGGAATTATGTACTTTGCAGTCAGAACGGCAGGACTGCCCCGGTGTCTATCTATAGCGATTCCAACCACCAGCGGTACAGGATCTGAAGTTACAAGATTTTCCATAATATCAGACCATGAGAAAAATATAAAATATCCGCTTGTGGATGACAGCCTGCTTCCGGACATAGCAGTGTTAGACGCACACCTTACGGTAAGCGTACCACCGGCTATTACGGCTGATACCGGAATGGATGTATTAACCCATGCCATGGAAGCTTATGTTTCTGCAAATGCAACTGATTTTTCAGATGCACTGGCGGAAAAGGCATTTAAAATGGCGTTTGACAGTCTGCGAAGGGCATATCATCAGGGTGATGATTTGGAAGCGAGAGAAAATATGCATCATGCGTCCTGTCTGGCAGGAATGGCATTTGACAGTGTATCCCTTGGGGTAAATCATGGAATGGCGCATATTCTGGGTATTCGTGCTTCTTTGCCCCACGGACGTGCAAATGCAGTGCTGCTTCCCTACGTAATTGCTTACAATGCCGGAATTCAGGATGTTGGCGGTGAAAAAGAATCAGGGGCAGCAAAAAAATATGCAAGACTGGCGAAACTGGCAGGTTATGAATCCTACAGTGTCCGTTCCGGTGTGGTAAACCTGATTCACGGAATGGAAAAACTGTGCAGGGAGTTTAAAATGCCGCTGCAAATCAAAGATGCCTGGGAGGATCAGAGTGCATTTGAAGCATCGGTATCAGAGATGTCACGAATTGCCTGTGAGGACAGGTGTACGGCTACAAATCCGAGAAAGTGTCTTCCGGAAGAAATCGAAACTGTTTTCAGGGAAGCTTATTATGGGAAAAGTAAATATTTAAAGATGTAGGAACAAATGGAGAAAAACAGGGATAACAATGGTAAAAAATAACATATAATTGACGAAAAGTGTTGACAAAACTGTATAAAATAGTGTATAGTCGCTATAGAAGTAAGTGTGAAAATGTGAATGCAGTTCGCAGTCGCACTGCGTATCAGGCAGTATCGTAAGCGGGATTACGATAAGTTTGAAAGTACGTATACATATTACCAACTATGAAGTATGCATTAAAGTATAACAAAAGAGAGATCTTTTCAACTGAATAAGCGGGTTGTGACGTAATGACCTGCAGTGTTTTTACGAAGTGATGGAACTTCCGGAAATTATATTTCTGGGGGTTTTTTGCGCTTTTACAGGATATTTTACTGCATAAGGAGTGAAAATATGATAGAATTAGATGAGAAAAAAAGAATTATTCAGGAATTTGTTCCGGGGAAGCAGGTTACTTTGGCACATTTGATTGCCAACCCGGATGAAGACCTGTATACTAAGCTGGGCCTGGTTGATGGGCGCGGAGCAATTGGTATTTTAACTATAACACCCAGTGAAGGTGCCATTATAGGCGCAGATGTAGCAACGAAAGCGGCAGATGTGAAGATTGGTTTTGTTGATCGTTTCAGCGGGTCGTTGGTTATTACCGGTGATATTGCTGCTGTGGATGCTTCTTTGCATGAAATTATGAATGTGTTAGGCGACATGTTAGATTTCACTCCTTCTAAAATCACTAGAACCTGACTATAAGGGAGTGGACATACCATGAAGAAAGTAATGTTTGTAGGCAGGACATACGCAGGTAAGACTACGCTATGCCAGTATCTTATGGGTGAATCAATAAAATATAAGAAGACCCAGGCGATTGAAATCCTGGGGAAAGAGCTGATCGATACACCAGGAGAATATCTGGAGAGACGGGGGTTATACCGTGCACTGCAGGTAACTTCAGCTGAGGCGGATGTGATCATCTTTGTGCAGGATGCTACTGCAGACGGCAGTATGTTTGCGCCAATGTTCACATCGATGTTTACGAAGCCGGTCATTGGAATTGTAACAAAATGCGATGCTGCTTCCCGGGAGCAGACCGCTCTGGCAGTAAAGTATCTGGAAAATGCAGGAGCAAAAAAGATTTTTTTAACAAGTGCAGTTGCGGGAAAAGGTATGGAAGACGTTATTCAATACCTGGAGGATCACTAGCAGATCATAAGTGATCCGGATATAAAGCATAATCGACAGAAGTAATGTGAGGTATAATGCGGAGGTACAAATGGAAGAATCAAAAGTAAGGGTGGTAATTGCGGATGATGAGCCGATTACCAGAATGGACCTGAAAGAATTGCTGGAGGATCAGAATTACGAAGTTGTCGGAGAAGCATCCGATGGTTTCGATGCAATTGAAGTTTGTAAGGCGGTAAGACCGGATCTTGTATTAATGGATATTGAAATGCCGCTTTTAGATGGGTTTTGTGCGGCAAAGGTATTAAAAGAAGAGGATATTGTGGATACGGTTATGATGCTGACAGCTTATAGTGATAAAGACTGTATCCGAAAGGCAAAAGAGATCGGCGTTTCCGGTTACATAGTCAAACCGGTAGCGGTAAGGACGATGATTCCGGCTATTGAGGTGGCGCTTGCGCAGAGTGCTCAGATGAAGCAGTTAAAGCAGGAAGGAACACAGGCAAAGAAACAGCTGGAAAGCAGGAAAATTATTGAAAAAGCAAAAGGCTTTATCATGCAGGAGAAAAAAATCTCTGAGCAGGAGGCTTATGATTATATCAGAAGCTTAAGTCAGGCAAAAAAGCTGTCTATGAAACGTGTGGCAGAAATGATATTATTGAAAGCAGGTGGGCATGTGTGAGTTCTAAAGTATATGATTTATGCAAAGAATGCACTCCGCTTACCGATTCGGATATTCAAGTGATTGAAGCTATGCAGCCTAGTCTTCAGCTCATTGCGAACATGGTAGGATGTGATGTGTTTATTGACTGCATTACAGAAGATAAATCCACCGCGATTGTAATCTGTGAGGCGAATCCGGAAAATGTACCCTCTGCTTATGCCAAAAGCGTAGTGGGAATGCTTGCCAGAAAAGAAGATGAACCGGCAGTAGAGCGTACGATCCGACTGGGAATCGGGACGAAATATGTAAAGGCAGTAACCCAGGAGAGAACAGAAGTAATGCAGAATGTAGAACCTATTTTTAATGAAAACCGCATTATCGGTGTGTTAATAACGGAAAAACGTGCTGTAGAAGAAATTGAGGCCATAGAAGATGAAAAGCCAAGACAAGTAAATGTATTTGATAATTTAATACACGAATATGACTGGCTGATGCAGTATATAGATGAAGCATTAATGATGGTGGATGATAAAGGAAAAGTATGTTTCCGCAATATGATGGCAAAGGAACTGTATGCCAAGCTTGGATATGGCGGTGATATTCTGGACATGCCTTATGATAATATTCTTTTATATCAGCCGGAGCGTGAGTATCAGCCCGGGGAACTTGAAAAAACCGGAGTTGAAGTCACTGTTGGAAAATATTTTCTGAGGGTAAAGCAGATTCCCCTTGGGAAAAACGGGATTCAGTTCGCAATTGTTTTAAGTGATATTACGCACCTTAGAGAAAAAGAAAAGGAATTGGTGAATAAATCAGTTGCTTTAAAAGAAATGCATCATCGGATCAAAAATAATTTTCAGATGATTGCCAGTATTCTGCGTATGCAGAGCAGAAGAAGTGAAAACGACGAGGTAAAAGAAGTGCTGGAGGATACGATTAACCGCCTTCTATCAATTTCCATAACCCATGAATTGATCCTGCAGGGTGAGGATGATAATGTTAATATCTATGAAGTTGTGGAAAGTATAAAACGGGATCTGTTAAGATCATATATCTATCCGGATCTGGAAGTTAAAATTGATGTCATTGGAGATGAATTTAAGCTGAATGCAGAAGTGGCATCATCAGTTACCCTTGTAATTAATGAATTACTGCAAAACTCATTTAAGTATGCGTTTACGGATGTAACGTCCGGGCATATTATTATCGAGATTACCCATGGGAAGATGTATTCCCAGGTGAGTATAACAGATAACGGAAAAGGGTTTGCAGTTGATGCAGTAAAAAGAAAGAGCCTGGGATTATATATCGTAGATAGTGTGGTAAGAGAAAAACTGCACGGCAAGTTTAAGATAAAATCAGGGCCGGAAGGCACCAGAGCAAGTTTTGATTTTAAAATGTACAATTGAATAAGACAGTCCGATGCAGGGGTGTCTGAAAAAAGCGGTGAAGCTTAGGAGCAGAAAATTCTGCACCTGGGCTTTTTTTCTTGTTTGGAGGGTGCTCCAGAGCATTTTTCAGACACGATTCATCCTATCGGGTTATCAAATATAAGGGAGGCAGAACATGCATGAAGTCATTTTAAGTGTGGGAATTGATATTGGAACCTCCACCACACAGCTGGTATTCAGTGAATTGACCATTGAAAACCAGGCAACCAGCTATACGGTTCCCAGAATCAGCATTGTAGATAAGAAAGTTATTTTCCGCAGTGAAATCTTTTTTACTCCTTTATTGTCCCAGACGGAGATTGATGGGGAAGCGGTAAAACAGATCTTAGAGAGCCAGTACCATAAGGCGGGAATCAAACCGGAGGAGATAAAAACCGGTGCAGTTATTATAACGGGAGAAACAGCCAGAAAAGAAAATGCAAATGTAGTGCTGGATAGATTAAGTGGTCTGGCGGGAGACTTTGTAGTTGCGACGGCCGGTCCGGACCTGGAATCCGTACTATCCGGCAGAGGTGCAGGTGCAGATAATTTTTCAAAAGAAAAAAGAACTGTGGTTGCAAATGTTGACGTAGGCGGTGGGACCAGTAATATAGCGGTCTTTGACCACGGAAATCTAATTGGAACCACCTGTCTGGATATTGGCGGAAGGCTGATTAAAGTAGACCGGGGAACAAAGCGTATTACTTACATTTATTCCAAAATACAAAAGCTGGCAGAACGTCTGGGCATCCCGATCTCCGTAGGAGAGATTGCAGATGCAGCTAAAATAAGAAGTATCTGTACCTTAATGGCGGATCTGATTGGTCAGTCTCTTCATACACTGCCAAAGTCAGACTATTATAATGAAATATTTACGAATGGTGGCAATGGGCTGAAGGAGGAAGTAATACCAAAAGCCGTTACCTTTTCAGGAGGCGTTGCTGATTACATATATCAGGAAGCCGGTAACGATCTGTTTCAGTATGGAGATGTAGGAATCATACTGGGACAGGAAATCAGAAGAAACCGGTTTTTACAGAATTTAGAACTGTATCAGGCAGTAGAGACGATCAGGGCTACCGTAGTCGGTGCCGGGACTCATACCACAGAAATCAGCGGAAGTACGATTTCCTATGAAAAAAATCAGCTTCCGATGAAAAATATACCAATCCTGAAAATCAGCGAAGAGGAAGAAAAAACCTGTCAGGGAATCGAAGAATCCATCAGGCGGCAGATACCTTTGTATATTTCCGAGGGGGAAGCCGAACAAATCGCTATTTCATTTGCGGGAACAGGATATTCGGGTTTTGCCGGTATCCAGGAACTGGCCCAGGCTATTATCAATGGGGCGAAGGAACTGATATCAATCAGATATCCGTTACTGATCGTGGCAGAACACGATATCGCAAAAGCACTGGGACATGCTCTGAATGTAAAATTAAAGCACAGTAAGGAGGTCATCTGCATCGACGGTATCAGGACACAAAGCGGTGATTACATTGATATCGGAGAACCAATCGGTGAAGGGCGGGTAGTTCCTGTCGTCATCAAGACACTAATTTTTAATTCTTAAAGAAAAGATACGAGGTGAAAGTCATGATATTAAAAACAAAATTATTCGGCCATACTTATGAGTTTAAATCATTGAAGGAGGTTATGGCAAAGGCGAATGAAGAAAAGTCCGGTGATAAATTAGCCGGAATTGCGGCAGAATCAGCGGAAGAGCGAGTTGCGGCAAAGGTAGTATTATCACAGATAACCCTGGGGGAATTAAGAAATTCACCGGCAGTTCCTTATGAAATCGATGAAGTTACTAGAATCATCCAGGATGCGGTAAATGAACCTATTTACAATGAATTTAAGAATATGACAGTTGCCCAATTTCGTGAATGGCTTTTGGATACCAGCACAACAGGAGATATGATCCGTCGTGCCAGCCGTGGAATCACAAGTGAAATTGTTGCGGCAGTTACGAAATTAATGGGAAATCTGGATTTGATTTATGCAGCAAAAAAAATTGTAGTTACGGCACATTGTAATACTACAATCGGACTTCCGGGCACATTTTCATCCAGATTGCAGCCAAACCATACCACCGATAACCCCAAGGGAATCATCGCATCGGCAATGGAAGGATTCAGTTTAGGCTGCGGTGATGCAGTATTGGGATTAAATCCGGTAGATGATACGGCTGAAAGTGTTGCCAGAATCTTAAAAAGTTTTGATGAGTTTAAAAATAAATGGGATATCCCTACACAGATCTGCGTACTTGCCCATGTCAGCACCCAGATGGAGGCCATTACCAAACACAATGCACCGATCGATCTGATGTTCCAGTCTATCGCAGGTTCTCAGAAGGGTAATGAAGCTTTTGGATTAAATGGGGCAATGTTAGATGAAGGCCATCAGATGATGGTTCAGCATGGAACTTCCACCGGACCGAATTACATGTATTTCGAGACCGGTCAGGGTTCCGAGTTGTCGTCAGATGCACATTATGGATGTGATCAGGTGGTAATGGAAGCACGCTGCTACGGACTTGCCAAGAAATATAATCCATTCCTTGTCAATACCGTGGTAGGATTTATCGGACCGGAATATCTCTATGACAGCAAACAGGTTATCCGTGCCGGGTTAGAAGACCATTTCATGGGAAAACTTACGGGGATTCCGATGGGATGTGACTGTTGTTACACCAACCATATGAAAACGGATCAGAATGACGTTGAGAATCTGGGTATGCTCTTATCAGCGGCGGGATGTAATTACATCATGGGAGTTCCTCACGGGGATGACTGTATGCTGATGTACCAGTGTACCGGATATCATGATGCAGCGGCATTCCGTGAAATTCTGGGACTGCGTCCGATTAAAGAGTTTGATATGTGGCTGGAAAAAATGGGATTTTCAAAAGACGGAAAACTGACCTCTCTTGCAGGTGATGCATCCGTATTTATGAAATAAGAAGTGAAGAATGCAGGAAGCTGCCAGAGCCTGTCTAAAAAATATTTTTATCGGCATACAGCTTGATGAAATGAATTTTCAGACACGCTCTAAGAGAGAAAGGAGATATATATGATTGACCAGAAGGATTTAAAACGAATAATAGAGCAGGTATTAGTAGAAATGCAGGTGACAAAAAATACATCAGGTACAAATGGTGCAGCGTTAGAAAGCCAGGGCACTTCACCGGCAATATCTGCAGCTGATGCCCAGACAGTACCAAAGGCAGAGGCAAAGACCGTAAATACATTTCAGCAGGCAGAATACTCTGAAAATGTTAAAGAACCGCCGGTAATTGAAGACGGATGTCTGGAAGATATTACAGAGATAGACATTAAAAAGCAGTACCTGGTACCACATCCGGTAAACGGGGAGGCATATTATGAATTAAAGCAGTATGCACCCTGCCGCCTGGGTATCTGGAAAGCCGGAGCAAGATACATGACTTCTACCTGGCTGCGTTTCCGGGCAGACCATTCTGCAGCGCAGGATGCAGTATTCTCTAATGTGGATGAAGCTTTTGTAGAAAAGATGAACTTATTCAGCATTCAGACCAAGTGCGACAATAAAGACATTTATCTGACCCGTCCGGATCTTGGAAGAAGACTGAATGAAGAAGGGGTCAAAGCAGTTCAGGAAAAATGCAAAAAGCATCCTACTGTTCAGGTTTATGTATCGGATGGGCTGAGTTCCGCTGCAGTTGCTGCAAATGTGGGGGATTTGCTTCCGGCTATTCTGCAGGGACTGGAAAGCTATCAGATCGATGTGGGAACGCCGTTTTTCGTAAAATACGGCAGAGTGGGAGTTATGGACCAGGTATCAGAAATTACCGGGGCAGATGTAACCTGTGTATTGATCGGAGAGCGCCCGGGACTTATTACAGCAGAATCTATGAGTGCATATATCGCTTATAAAGCAACGATGGACATGCCGGAAGCCAGAAGAACCGTATTATCCAATATACATAAAGCTGGAACAGTGCCGGTAGAAGCAGGTGCCCATATTGCAGAAATCATTAAGATTATGTTAGAGAAAAAAGCAAGCGGAACGGATTTGAAACTCTAATTGAGAGAGAGGTGTAATGAAACATGAAAAGAGATCCATTAAAAGCAAAGGTACTCAGTACAAAAATGATTCCCAATGTATCGCCGGATCTGGCAAAAAGCCTGGGATTATCGCCGAGACAAAAATCCATCGGAATGGTAACGGCGGACTGCGACGATGTAACGTATACGGCACTGGATGAAGCGACCAAAGCGGCTGATGTGCAGGTAGTTTATGCGAAGAGTTTTTACGGCGGAGCAGGCAATGCAAGTACAAAGCTGGCTGGTGAAGTTATCGGTATTATCGCAGGAACCAATCCGGCAGAAGTGAAAAGCGGTCTGGACGCTGTCATCGGTACGATTGAAAATGGTGCATGGTTTGTAAGCGCCAACGAAGATGATTCCATACCTTACTATGCCCATTGTATAGCAAGGACAGGAAGCTATTTATCAAAATCAGCAGGAATTAAAGAAGGACAGGCGCTGGCATATCTGATTGCACCGCCTCTGGAAGCACTTTATGCGTTGGATGCCGCATTAAAAGCAGCAGACGTAACCATGTGTGAACTGTATGCACCGCCCTCTGAGACAAACTTTGGCGGGGCCCTGCTCACCGGGAGCCAGTCAGCATGCAAAGCAGCGTGTGAAGCATTTGCCGCTGCAGTTGAGTTTGTAGCGGATAATCCGCTGGCATTATAATGATACGCAGAAAATGCAAAACGGGAGGTAATTATGCAGCTTTATGATAAAGACCTGTTATCAGTACAGGAAGTAAGAGAATTGGTAGAGCGCTCAAAGGCAGCGCAGGAAAAATTACTGGAGATGTCCCAGTGCCAGGTTGACAGAATTGTGGAGAGTATCGCTAATGCAGGTGTGAGAAATGCAAAAAGGCTTGCACAGATGGCTCATGATGAGACGGGATTCGGAATCATGGAAGATAAGGTAATTAAAAATATCTTTGCCAGCAAGAGCGTATTTGAATACATCAAAGATATGAAGACGATTGGAGTAATTTCGGAAGATGAAAAAGCAGGAACAAAAGATATTGCCGTTCCGGTAGGTGTAATTGCCGGGCTGATTCCTTCCACGAACCCTACATCAACAGTCTTATATAAATCGGAAATTGCAATAAAGGCCGGAAATTCCATTATCTTTTCCCCGCATCCAAATGCAAAAGAAGCGATTCTGGAAACAGTCAAAGTAATCCGTCAGGCAATTGCAGAGGCGGAAGGACCGGAGGATCTGGTATCGGTAATCACCATCCCGACGATTCAGTCTACGGATACTCTGATGCGCCATCCGGATATATCTCTGATCCTTGCAACAGGAGGAAGTGCCATGGTACGTGCGGCTTACTCTTCCGGAACACCTGCAATTGGTGTGGGACCCGGAAACGGACCGGCTTATATTGAGAGGTCTGCAGATCTTAAAAAAGCCGTAAAACGCATAATGGACAGTAAGACATTTGACAATGGCACGATCTGTGCATCTGAGCAGTCCGTCATTACAGAGAGTGACCGGGAAGAAGCCGTTAAAGCGGAAATGCAGGCACAGGGAGCATATTTCTTAAGTAACGAAGAATCGGAAAAGCTGGGAAAATTCATTCTTCGCGCCAATGGAACTATGAACCCGATGATTGTTGGAAAAAATGTTCAGCATATTGCAGATCTGGCTGGTCTTAAGGTTCCGGCAGATGCCAGGGTTCTGGTAGCAAAAGAAGACGGTGTTGGAAACGGGCATCCCTATTCCAATGAAAAACTGGCGCCGATTCTGGGATTTTATGTGGAAGATAATTATCAGAAGATTTGTGAAAGATGTCAGCAGATTCTTCATTATGAAGGAGCAGGTCATACCTTTATCATTCATTCTGAAAATCAGGAAATCATCAATTATTTTGCGAAGAGAATACCGGTTTCCCGTTTTCTGGTGAATGCACCGGGAGCCCTGGGTGGTGTAGGTGCCGCAACCTCTTTAATGCCTGCATTTACATTGGGATGCGGAGCGGTAGGCGGAAGTGCAACCTCAGATAATATTGGTCCTATGAACCTGCTGAATATTCGCAAGGCAGCTTATGGTACAAAGGAACTGGATGAAATCCGGAAAGAGGCAGATCTGGCAATACCGGCAGCTGAGCCCTGCCATATAAATGTAGATTATATTGTTGAGAAGATTTTGAAGGAATTAGAGCGTATCTGAAAATTATAGCTCTGGTAAAAATAAAATAACAGGCAGGAGGAATTACAATGGCTAATTTACAGGCATTGGGATTGATCGAAACAAGAGGGTTGATCGCAGCAATCGAAGCAGCAGATGCAATGGTGAAATCTGCGGACGTATCTTTAATAGGAAAAGAATATATTGGAAGCGGACTTGTTACCATTATGGTAAGAGGCGATGTTGGAGCGGTAAAGGCTGCAACAGAGTCAGGAGCAGCAGCAGGAGCAGCTGTGGGTGAAGTGGTTTCCGTACATGTAATACCAAGACCGCATAAGGATGTGGAGAGCATTCTTCCGGTAATTGCTGAAGCAGCAGAGTAAGTAAAAAACAGGTAGTTCATAAAGTTTGAATTTAAACTTAAAGTTTAAATTAGATAAGATGAAATTGAGATAAGATTAGAATCAGGAGGACAATAAAATGGCGGTTATGCAGGCATTAGGAATGATAGAGACAAAAGGTTTAATTGGTGCAATCGAAGCAGCAGATGCAATGACAAAAGCGGCAGATGTGAAATTAATTGGAAAAGAACGTATCGGAAGCGGGCTGGTTACTGTTTTAGTCAGAGGTGACGTAGGTGCAGTAAAAGCAGCTACAGATGCTGGTGCGGCAGCAGCAGAACGGGTTGGAGAGCTGATTTCCATGCATGTAATACCAAGACCTCACGGAGATGTAGAAACCATACTGCCACATTTATAGAGAGAGTCCCAAAATCATATACTTTGGAACAATACAGGGACAGGCTTAAGGGGGCAATCATTTGAATGTTATAACAGAAGCGTATTTACGGGATATCATGAAAGAGAATCGCCCGGAGGTCTTTTATGTGCCGGAGGGAAGTTTATTATCCCCTTCTGCCCGTGATTATTTGAATCAATATAAAATAAAGATAGAAAAGCAGGAATCGGGCACTTTAGAAAAAGAAAATGCAGAGAAACCGGCGGCAGAAAGTCCTGATGATATGAAAGCTGCATATGTGGATTATGCCACCGGAGCATTTTTTACATCCAAACCGGAGCATATGACGCAGCTAACCGGTAATAAGCTGGTTCCAAAGAATCATCTGCGTATTATATTTCGTGGTAAACTGGATTCACTTCAGTCACTGATTATACGTAACCAGACTGCCATTGCAAAGAATCCCAGGCGCTCAAAGCTGCTGGAGGATCTGGAAGATATCATGAAGATCTTACAGAATATTATGCGGTGTGATGTGCTGGATGAGCCATTTACCATAGAGCGCATTATCGGACTGACTCACGCAGAGCTGCGGGAACACTCGCACAATCCAATGAAATTTTACAATATTCGGCAAATGATCCTGCCCCACTACACCATGGGGGAGGAATATGCTATACTGAATCAAATCCGTACAGCGATCCGGGAATGCGAGATCAGTGCGGTCAATGCATATCAGGTAGGAAATGATTACACACACCAGGATATACTGGAAGAATTCAACAGGCTTTCCAGCGCGCTGCATATAATGATGTGCAAATATCTTGCGGGAGAATACAATTAGTGCGGTCACAATAATCCAATTGTGGTCCGGAGCGTGTTAAAAAATACTTAGCATGATTTTGAAACAGGCTATAGAGGAAAGAGGAGGGAAAGAGTACATGTTCAGTGAATTAATTGAAAACATAACAAACTTAGATGTATTTACAGAGAGTATTAAACAGTACATCAGCGGATTGTCAATCAATTCCGTAATTATTACAATTATGATGATCTTCATGGTCATTGGAGCTATTGACCGTATCCGGGGAAATAAACTGGGGTACGGAGAAGAATTTGAAGCCGGTTTTAATGCAATGGGCCCCCTGGCAATTGCCATGATGGGCGTGGTTGCAGCAGCTCCGGTACTCCGGGTAATTCTGCAGCCGATTATTGCACCGGTCTATGAATTATTCGGAGCATCTCCGGCGATGTTCGCAACCACACTTCTGGCAAATGACATGGGAGGATATCCCCTGGCAATGCAGCTGGCAGGAGACAATACTGCCATTGGTAATTTTGCAGGATTAATCCTGGGTTCCATGATGGGACCAACCATTGTATTTACCATTCCGGTTGCGCTGTCTATTATTAAACCAAAAGACAGACCGTTTCTTGCAGCAGGAGTACTGGCTGGTTTAATTACCATTCCAATCGGTTGTATCGCAGGTGGTCTGGTAATGAATATGACACCAAATAAGATTGATATGATTACAATTTTACAGAATTTAATTCCGGTTATTATTGTAGCCGGATTGATCGCGATTGGACTTTGGTTTAAACCAACCCAGATGATGAAAGGATTTAATCATTTTGGAAATGGAGTTACCATATTAATTACTATTTTTACTGCAATAGCTGTTTTCCAGTATGAGACCGGCATTCGTCTTCCATTATTTGATATTATGGTTGACCCGAACAAAAACGGCGGTACCATTCCTCTGGAAGAAGGTATTAAGGTTGTAGGAACGATTGCATGCGTATTAATCGGTGCTTTCCCAATGGTAAAATGGATCACCAAGACATTTAAGAAACCATTGATGAAAGTAGGAGAAAAGCTGAAAATGAATGCAGACGGCTCCGCCGGTTTAGTAGCTTCTCTTGCAAATAATATCGCAATGTTCAATATTATGGAAAATATGAATGCTAAGGGTAAGCTGTTAAATGTAGCATTTGCCGTTTCAGCAGCATTTGTATTTGGAGATCACCTCGGATTCACCGCAGGTGCAAATCCGGATATGATCTTCCCGGTTGTAGTGGGTAAACTGATAGCCGGAATTACAGCTTTAATCCTCGCAAATGCGCTGGCACCAAAATTGCTGGCAAAAATTAAGGCAAGCGGAGGCAAAGAGGAAATAGAAGAAAAAACAGATTAATATATCAGATAAATAGCCGGGAAAGACAGCAGCCAGACCAAATGCTGTTAAAGGCAGCGAATAAAGATTAGTTTCAGAAAGAAGGTTATATAATGAGTATCAGCGAAGCAACCATCCGTGAGATCGTAGAAAAAGTGGTAAAGCAGTCTTTGATTACCAGGGAAAATGCAGACTTTAAAAAAGTAAAAGATCCAAGCGGGATACTGTCTGTCTCCTGTGATACCGTTCAGACAGAACCATTCAAAGGCGCCCAGGGTGTATCATTAAAGGATATCGTTTCACTGGAAGAAAGCCCGAGAATGGGAGCAGGAATCATGGAAGTAGATCATACCAGTTTTGAGTGGACCCTGACATATGATGAATTTGATTACATAATAGAAGGAACTCTGGAAATAGAAATTGATGGACGTGTCGTAACCGGACATGCCGGTGATATCATTTTTATTCCAAAAAACAGCCATATTCATTTCCAAAGTCCGGATAAAGCAAGATTTGCATATTTCGTTTATCCGGCAGACTGGCAAAGCTAAATCATATTTTAATAAAATATCATGCAGTCAATGATAAAAAAGGAACCGATGCACTGTCTTAATCAGATAATGTATAGGTTCCTTTTAGGTTTAGTGGATCTTATTAAAATGCAGACTCTCTAAAAGTTTTAATGTCAGTTTTCCAAATCGGTCTTCCCCTTCTTCACGAATCATATCTTCATATTCTATTGCCTTCATAAATCGAACACCTACCTCTTTATATTTAGACATTCTTTATTTAATAATCTTTTCCTGAATATTATGATAAATATCAAAATATTTTGATATAAGAATTGTGCAATACAAGTTATGATAAGCATAATAACAGATCAAGAGAATTTGATATTACAAAAGGAGAAATTGAAAATGGAACAGAAAACTGGAATGAAGAAGACCTACAGCAAGAAATTTTTATGGCGGCAGAGAATTGGATTTGGAATCTCTGATTATGCTTGTAATTTGGCGTATCTGATGGTAAATACGTATCTTTTGATTTATTACACGGATGTAGCAGGCCTGAATGCAGCAGCCGTGGGATTTATGTTTTTAGTAACGAAATTTTTTGATGCATTTACAGATTATGTAGTAGGTACTTTAATTGATAAAACAAATACCAAGATGGGAAGAAACCGCCCATGGATGCTGGCAGGTGCTCCTGTTCTGGCAATTGGTATGGTGCTTGTGTTCACCAGTCCTGATTTTTCACAGTCAGGTAAAATGATCTGGGCTTATGCAACTTACATTATCTTTTCATTTGGTTATACACTGGTAAATATTCCGATGGGATCCATTCTTCCAACCTTAAGTTCAGATCCAACGGAACGTACAAAAATTGTTACTTCAAGAACGATTTTTTCCAATCTTGGTTCCTTAACATCTGCATCAATGGCACTGTTTTTAATTTCCAGACTGGGCGGAGGAGATGTAGCTACCGGTTATCGTAATACGAATATTATTTTTGGAATCATTGTAGTTATAATTTTATTTATTTGTGTTTTTAATATTAAAGAAATAAACCCCGCACCGAAGGTTGTAAAGAAAACAAGCATCGTTAATGACCTTGGAAGTCTTGTTAAGAACAAGCCTTATATGTTAATGCTGGCTCAGACTTTCTTCTTATTTGTAGGTTATCTGGGGATGTTCGCAACGATCGCTTATTATTTTAAATATATTGTGGGAGATGAAATGCTTACCTCTGTTGCAGTATCACTGTTAACGATTGTGCCGATTGTCTCCATGCTTTTGTCAGGTGTAATGAACCAGAAAGTATCCAAGAAAAATATTTCCATTCTTGGTACTGCAATTCAGATTTTAGGATTCGCATTGCTGTTTATAGCAAAAGAATCCATCTCAATCATCTATCTCAGTATTGGAGTCATTGGTTTTGGAATGGGATTCCGCCAGACAATGTTCTTCTCTATGCTTGCAGATACAGTGGATTACGGAGAATGGAAAAACGGTAAAAATCTGGCAGGTACCCAGACAGCTGTTTCCGGATTTATTAATAAAGTAGCAAGCGCTTCCGCCAGTGCGATAGCGGCAGGACTTCTTGCATGGGGAGCATATGACGGGGCAGCTGCCGTACAGAGCGCCAGCGCCAATACGGCGATTACCATTGCTTTTATCGGAATACCGATTGTTTGTAATGTAGCATGTATTATTATCTTGTTTTTCTATGATTTAGATAAAATATATCCAAAGATCAAGAGAGAAATGGATGAGAGAAGAGCATTAAACGAGAATGAGGAGAATGCGTATGTGGAAGTATGATTTTAAAGTTCCGGATCAGAAAAAGTATCGGGTCATTGTTCACACAGACTGTAAAAATGAAGCCGATGACCAATTTGCCGTTGCGCACCATCTTATGACGCCTAAATTCGATGTAATGGGGATTATTGCAGGTCATTTCTGCAAAAATCCTCAGGAATATGGGGAGGAAAATACGGCAAAAGCCAGCTTTGATGAGGTAAAAAAAGTACTTGGGCTAATGGGAGTGGAAGATGAATATCCTGTTTTGCTTGGTGCACCTCATTCCTTAGAAGATGGGGAGACTCCCATAGAATCAGAGGGAGCCAGATTCATCATCGATGAAGCATTAAAGGAAGACCCGCGCCCTCTGTTCGTAGTTTGTCAGGGCGCAATTACAGATCTGGCAAGTGCTTTGCTTATGAAAACGGAAATTGCAGAACGTATGACGGTCATCTGGATTGGCGGCGGTGTATGGCCAAAAGGTGGATTTGAATTCAATCTGATGATGGATGTCAAAGCAGCAAACCTGGTATTTTGCTCTAAGGTTCCATTATGGCAGGTTCCCATGGATGTGTATAAGCAAATAGCGGTTTCACTGGCTGAATTACAATACAGAGTAAAACCATGCGGTGAAATTGGGAGATACCTGTTCGATCAAATGGTGGAATTCAACAACAAGCTTGCAGATTTTGCGCCATGGCCTCATGGAGAGACATGGGGACTGGGAGATCAGGCTACGGTTACTCTGCTTTTAGATGAATTGGAGAAAATGAATTATGATTTAAAACCAGCTCCGGCAATTGCGGATGACATGACATATATTCATGAGCAAAATAACCGTGATATCCGTGTCTACCATACATTAGATGCAAGAATGACAATGGAGGATTTCTATGCAAAACTGGCAATTAATTTTGGCAGCCGGACTGTCTGAGTCAACTAAGTAGAGCAATCAGCCATGCACAGGCATTTTAAAACACGTTTTATCGTCAGATAAGGGAAATGGAGGAGTGACACATGGCATATCTGGTATTTGATGCAGGCGGAACATTTACGAAGTTTGCATTGATGAATGAAAAAACAGATATTCTGGAGCGTGGGAAATTTAATACACCGGATTATACATCAGGAACAAAAGAAGAGTTTATTAGCATGATCAGCGAGGTGATTGAGCGTTATAAGGACAGAAGTGAGGGGATTGCTTTCAGCATGCCGGGCATGCTGGACAGTGATGCCGGTTACTGTGTAACTGCCGGATATCTGGCATATTTGTGCGGTACCCCACTGGCACAAATTTTATCGGAGAAACATAAAATTCCTGTCACAATAGAAAATGACGGAAAATGTGCTGCTCTGGCAGAATTCTGGAAAGGAAGTCTGAAGGGCTGTACCAATGGTGCGGTTTTAATTCTCGGTTCCGGAGTAGGCGGCGGACTTATTATTGATAAAAAGCTGTATAAAGGCGGACGGCAGACAGCAGGAGAATTCAGTTATGTAATGGTTGATGAAAACCAGAAATATGAATTGGACGGTTACTGGGGAATGAAGAGCGGCTTCCAGGGACTAGCTAAAAGAACGGCATTTTACACCAGGGAAGACTGGGAAAGCTATGACGGGCTGAAATTATTTGAACGCGCTGCAGCAGGCGATGATATGGTATTAAAAGGACTGAAAGATTTTACGGACACACTTGCTTTGCAGGTATGTAATCTGAATATGCTGCTGGATCTGGATGTGGTAGCCGTAGGCGGTGGTATCAGCCGGCAGCCGCTGCTGCATGAATTTCTGCAAAAAAGTATTGATGAATATTTAGAGAATCATCCGATGAGGTTTTTAAGTCCTTATATACCAAAGCCGGTTGTTACAAATTGTGAATTCTATAATGATGCGAATTTAATCGGAGCATTATATCATTTCTTACAAAAAGAAGGAGGGGCATTATAAATGGGATTTCCAGAAAATTTTTTATGGGGCGGTGCCGTTGCGGCAAACCAGTGTGAAGGTGCTTATCAGGAAGCCGGAAAAGGTCTGTGCATACAGGATGTAACACCACATGGTATCGTAGGTCCAAGAACAAAGGAGCCAACTGAAGATAACATGAAGCTGGTGGGTATTGATTTTTATCACAGATATAAAGAAGATATAAAACTGTTTGCGGAAATGGGATTTAAAGTATTTCGTACCTCTATCGCCTGGAGCCGTATCTTTCCAAATGGTGATGAAGAGATGCCAAACGAAGCAGGACTGAAATTCTATGATGACCTTTTTGACGAATGCCATAAATATGGCATAGAGCCGCTGGTTACCCTGTCACATTATGAGACACCTCTCCATCTGGCAGAGGAGTATGATGGCTGGATCAACCCCAAAATGATCGGATTTTATAAAAATTATGTTACTTGTGTTTTCCGGCGCTATAAAGATAAAGTAAAGTATTGGCTTACATTTAACGAAATTAATTCCATTCTGCATGAGCCGTTCTTAAGCGGAGGAATTAATACACCCAAAGATAAATTGTCTCAGACACAATTATTTCAGGCGGTACATCATGAATTTGTAGCAAGTGCATCAGCGGTAAAGATCGGGCATGCCATAAATCCGGATTTTAAAATCGGCTGTATGGTACTGAGCATGCCTGTTTATCCACTAACGCCCAATCCCGATGATGTGATTGCTGTTATGGAAAAAGACCATATGAATATGTTCTTTGCAGATGTGCATGTACGTGGAACTTATCCCGGTTATGTGAAAAGATATTTTAAAGAGCATGACATTGAGCTGATGATCACAGAGGAAGAGCGTGAGATTCTGAAAAATACCGTAGATTTTGTTTCTTTTAGCTATTACATGAGCATTTGCGAGACTGCAGATAAAAGCCTGGGTGTGCAGGGAAAAGGAAATCTTCTGGGAGGAGTCAGAAATCCGTTATTAAAGGAAAGTGAATGGGGATGGCAGATAGATCCTAAGGGGCTGCGTTACGTACTGAATACCTTTTATGACCGGTATCAGAAGCCGTTGTTTATTGTGGAAAATGGGCTTGGTGCAGTTGATAAACTGGTGACTGGGAACGATGGAAACCCCACAGTAGAAGATGATTACCGCATTGAGTATCTGAGAGACCATTTACTGCAGGTAGCGGAAGCAGTAGAAGATGGCGTTGAGGTGATGGGTTACACAACCTGGGGATGTATTGATCTGGTCAGTGCATCGACGGCAGAATTAAAAAAGCGCTACGGATTTATCTATGTAGACCGTAACGATGATGGAACCGGAACATTAGAACGCTATAAGAAAAAATCATTTTATTGGTATAAGAAAGTAATTGAAACGAATGGAGAAAGCCTGAAAGAGACTTTCTAATAAATATACAAAACGTATGGGAAATGCAGAGAATGCGAAAAGTTATTTCGTATTCATCTGCATTTTTTATGTCATGGAGATGGAATAAAGCTGGGAGTTACCGATAAGTTTATCATGATTAATTTAAAGTTAGCCTTGACAAACCACTCGTGGGAGTGTACACTTAAGAAAACTAAATAGTTCCGGTAGGTAAGGTTACCACAGGGATACGGGTTGTTGCCGCGAAATGATGGAGACATCATCAGTTGGTTTGAACAGGCCGCATCGAAAAACAAGGTGCAGCATAATACAATTTCATCGCCCTGTGATACTAAAGCTCAAACGGTGGCAGTTCCATATTATTTTATAATATGGCTGAATGTAGAATGTTTAATTCCCATACCATAGTTTGTCCTTTGGTGCGGGATTTTTTTTGTGAAAAGAAAAGGAGGTGGTAAGAATGGATAGTGGAGGCAGTCATGAGCGATATGACATCAGCGTAGAGGGTATAGATGAAGTTCCGGATTTGCCGGGAGTGGATCATTTATCCATTCTTGGACTTCCCGGGGTGGTTTTTGTGATCGGTCTTTTTCGATAATAATGCCATTTCCAGGTTCTAGAGCATGTTTTAAAATTGCTTTGTGACAGATGTACTGGAATATTTCATCGGATGCCATCGCTGCTGTTTTTATACACATTTGATATATCTGCTGAGAATAAAGTGTTCCCGGCATTTATGCCTGCTATGTAAATGAAAACAATAGCGGTGGATTTTTATGCCCTTTTTTAAGAAATGTTACTGTGAACATGAATAAAGGAGGTATAAGACAATGAAAAAAAACAGAATGAGAAATATGGTACGCCGTGAAACGGTGAACGAAAAATTAAAATATGCAGCAACTGTTGAATGGAATAAATTTTATGAGGAATTTCAGACATCATCAGAGGGAATGACAAATGCACAGTTAGAAGTTTCTGAAGAAGAATATGGAAAGAATATTGTGACTCACGGACAGAAGGAATCCCTAGTCAAGAGAATCTGCGGTGCTTTTATTAATCCATTTACAGCAATTTTGTTTGTTTTGGCAGCAGTTTCCGTATTTACAGATATTATTTTTGCGGATCCAGGCGAGCAAAATCCCGTTACGGTTATTATTATCACAACTATGGTAATGATATCCGGTATGCTGCGGTTCATACAGGAAACGAGAAGTGGTAATGCGGCTGCCAGATTGTCAGCAATGATCCGGACCACTACCTGTGTTAAGAGAATGGAAGAAGGAACAAGGGAAATTCTACTGGAAGATGTGGCAGTTGGGGATGTTGTGATGCTTTCGGCAGGAGATATGATACCTGCTGACATCCGGATTATTTCGGCAAAGGATCTATTCATCAGCCAGTCAGCACTTACCGGAGAAAGTGAACCGGTTGAGAAGTGCAGCGCTTTAATTGGCAGCAAAGATGCGGTAACCGATTATTCCAATCTGGCATTTATGGGCAGTAACGTAATCAGCGGCAGTGCGGCAGGAGTTGTAATTGCAGTTGGTAACAATACGATGCTTGGTGAAATGGCGAAGTCTCTTTCTGAAAAACCGGATCAGACTTCCTTTGAAAAAGGGGTGAATTCGGTATCCTGGGTATTGATCCGTTTTATGCTGATTATGGTTCCAGTTGTATTTTTTATCAATGGCTATACGAAAAATGACTGGATGGACGCAGCATTATTTGCCATTTCCGTTGCGGTAGGTCTGACGCCGGAAATGCTGCCAATGATCGTAACCACCTGCCTGGCAAAAGGTGCAGTATCCATGTCCAGGCAGAAAGTAATTATTAAGAATCTGAATGCGATCCAGAATCTGGGATCAATTGACATCCTGTGTACCGACAAGACAGGTACCCTGACAAGAGATAAGGTAGTATTGGAATATCATCTGGATATTGAAGGAAATGAAGATCCAAGAGTATTGCGTCATGGATTTTTAAACAGCTACTATCAGACAGGGCTTAAAAACCTAATGGATATTGCGATTATAGACAGGACGAACGAACTGCAGGAGCAGGAGGTACAGCTTCAGGGTATACAGTCCAACTACGAAAAAGTAGATGAAATACCATTTGATTTCGAAAGACGCAGGATGAGTGTAGTAGTAGCCGATAAAAATGGAAAGACACAGATGATAACAAAAGGTGCAGTGGAGGAGATGCTGCGGGTTTGTGCATTCGCAGAATACGAAGGAAAAGTAGAACCGCTGACGGATCAGATGCGCAATAAAATCCTTACAAAGGTAGAAGAATTAAACGAGAGCGGAATGCGTGTGATAGCAGTGGCACAAAAAACAAATCCATCACCGGAAGGAGCGTTTTCTGTTGCAGATGAGGCGGATATGGTTTTGATTGGCTATCTGGCATTTCTGGATCCGCCGAAGGAAACAGCAGCAGCTGCAATCAAAGCACTGCACGGTTATGGAGTAAATGTAAAAGTTCTGACCGGAGATAATGAAAAGGTTACCTGCTGTATTTGCAAACAGGTAGGCTTATCTACGAAATATTTGCTTCTGGGAACACAGGTGGATGCTATGGATGATGACCAGCTGGCAAAAGAAGCTGAGAAGACAACCGTATTTGCAAAGCTTTCTCCGGCTCAAAAGGCAAGAGTAGTAAAGATCCTCCAAAAGAACGGGCATGTGGTGGGATATATGGGAGATGGAATTAATGACGCAGCTGCGATGAAAGCATCAGATGTGGGAATCTCCGTAGATACAGCGGTGGATATTGCAAAGGAATCGGCAGATACAATTCTTCTGGAAAAAGATCTAATGGTATTGGAAAAGGGAATTCTGGAAGGACGAAAAACCTATGCGAACATGATAAAGTATATAAAAATGACAGCGTCCTCTAATTTTGGAAATATGTTTTCAGTGCTTGCCGCCAGTGCATTTCTGCCGTTTTTACCGATGACAGCAATCCACTTAATCTTGCTGAACCTGATTTATGATATATCCTGTACGGCGATACCATGGGACAATGTAGATATTGAATTTCTGGCTGTGCCCAAAAAGTGGGATGCATCTTCTGTCAGTAAATTCATGTTGTGGATAGGGCCTACCAGTTCGATATTTGATATTGCAACATATCTTGTGATGTATTTCGTAATTTGTCCGTTGATGAGCGGCGGATTACTGTATCATCAGATTTCGGATCCTCAGATGCAGGATGCATTTGTTGCTGTATTTCAGGCAGGCTGGTTTATAGAATCCATGTGGAGCCAGACGTTAGTTATTCATATGATCCGGACAGCAAAAGTTCCGTTCATTCAGAGTCATGCAGCAGCCCCGGTAACAATACTGACACTGGGTGGAATCCTGACAGCTACCATAATTCCATTTACGGGATTAGGCAGTGCGATAGGTCTTGCAGCACTGCCGGCAGTATATTTTGCCATTTTGGCAGCAGTGATTGTTTGTTATATGGGGGTGGCAACTTTTATGAAGAAGATGTATGTGCGGCGGTATGGGGAATTGTTGTAGTTTGTTGACACAGTTTGATTTTTCTATGTTTAGAAACTGTAATCTGGGGTGTTGTAGTTTGCTGTTTTGGATAGCAGCAAGGCTTTTTTAACAGCACTCCAGTTTTTTTTGCAATAGAATTGTAAAGAATAATTAAATAAAATGAAATACATATTTTACTCACATTTCTTTGTTAATATAATAAACTGGTGGGTTATTATAAATCATAATAATACATATAGGAGGAGCAATTTAATGAAGAAAAGAGCACCATATATTGTTGCGATGGGACTAGCGGTTCTTGCACTGACTGGATGTCAGGGAAATGATTCTGCAAAGGAGACACAGCCGGGCAGCGTTCAGACAGAAGCTGTATCAGAGGCGAAAACAGAAGCAAAAACAGAGGCTGCCAAAGCAGAGGATACAGAAGCAGGTTCAGAAAAGGCAGTGACAGATGCAGGAAGCGGAGCAGCTGAAAAGAACTCTGAATATGAGGAAGGCGGCTGGAAGATTACCTATGAAGATGTAATGTCAGATACAAAACTGGAAAATGTATCTACACAATTGGGATATACAGACGTCAGCACCAGCGAATATCATAAGCAGGCTTCCGATGGGATGAAATTCTGCATGATTAAGTTAATTTTTGAAAAAGTAGATAGTAAAGAAGAAATTGATTTTACGAAATTAAAGTTAGTTGATGAAAATGGAAAAGAATATAGCCGTATGGACGATACATTCATCAGTGATCTGGGAATGAAACGACTGCAGGGAACAAAGCTTAATTTTGGTACAAATGAAGGCTGGATCTGCTTTGAAGTGGATGAATCAGCCACTCAGCTTACATTAGAATATCCTTTTGAAGCAGGTACACTGAGTATTCAGGTACTTTAGAGGGGATTAACTAGAATGAAGAAAAAATCATTAATAGTAGGTGCAGCAGCTATAGCTATAGTTGTTTGTCTGGGAGGATTTGGATATTTTTATATGACCAGGCCTAATTTAAGGTTTACAAATACCCGAATGAGCGATAAAGATAAAGGGCCGCAATATGTAAAGGTGAAAGTGGATGGCAAAAAGACCATGCCAATTTCTGCAAATGAAGAGTCAGGGAAAAATATAACTACAGACATTCCAAAGGCAGAAAGCCTTGAGGAGACTACATATCAGGTTGATCAGATGATAAACCAGGAACTTCAAAATGGAGATTATACCTTTGAAGAGCCGCTGGTTATACAGGATCCATACCAAAATTCACCGTTAACTGCAGTTGCCGTATACTCCGGGGAAGACAGTACATCTGTCAGAGTTACGGTAAAAGGCAGAAAAGAAGAAAATGATATTGTAGACACAATAGATGCGGCAAGCGATCACCTTATTCCAATTGTCGGTCTTTATCCAAATACCGAAAATGAAGTACTGTTGGAGGAACTGGACGCTGATGGTAAAGTGGTAAAATCTAACACATTGAAGATTCAGACGGAAGATCTGCCGGATGCATTGAGAGAGGCAGTAAAGGTAGAAGAAAAGACGGCAGAATCTGCAATGGGGCTAATGATTGTTACCGGCGGAGGTACACCTTATCTCTATGGATTTGATTCAAACGGTGATATCCGGTGGTATCTGTTAAATAAACCAGGTGCTACTTTTGGCGGTTATCCGCTGGCAAATGGGCATTTTCTGATTGAATCGGAAAATACACTGATGCCTACAGCCGGAAAACCCAGATCAGCACAGTTTCACGAAATTGATTTAACAGGCAGAGTTTATCAGGACTTTTTCTTTGCTTCCGGCACACACCATGAAGTAAAGGAAAAGGAAGCAGATGGGAATCTTCTTGTGCTCTCAGATTCCGGAGAAGGTTATGTACAGGATCTCCTTCAGGAATATGACCGTTCAACAGGAGCACTGGTAAAAGAACTGGATTTAAAAGAGGTCTTTAAGGACAGTGGTTACGTCAGCAAATCTGACTGGGCACATACAAATACCTTTTCTTACGATCCTGATACGGACTCTATTATTGTAAATCCAAGAAATCTGCATTCCGGTGTTAAAATCAACTGGAAAACGAATGAAATAGAGTGGATACTTGGAGATCCCAGATTCTGGGAAGGAACCGGATTAGAAGACAAAGTATTGAAACCGGAGGGGGATATACAATGGCATTATCAACCTCATACTCTCTATCAGCTGGCAGAGGATATAGACAATAATCCTGAGACAATCCATGTCATGGTTTTTGATAACCATAATGATTCTGACAGAAAGGTAGATTATTTTAAAGCTACCGGCAGTTCTTATGTAAAACTGTATACCATAGATCCTGCAAAGATGACCGTGACACAGGATCATGTGTATCCGTGTGAATATTCATCTGTTACATCGAACTATCTGCTGGACTATGCAAAAAAGAGAGTATTCGCTGTCAGCGCATATTCTGGTGAATCAGAGACCGGTCTATACGGAAAAATTATAGAATTTGATTTTGATTCGGAAGAGAAATTAAATCAATATTATATTAATCACAATTTTTACAGGAGCTATTCCGTACAGGTGGATCTAAACAGCTGCCTGAAAGAAGTAAATATTAGTGATACCTACTTAAAAGGTGAATTGCGCGTACCGGTACAAGTAGATAAAAAAGTGAATAAGCCGATCCGAAACTTAAAAGAAGATTCCAAAGCGCAGATAAGCATGTCATTATTAAAGGATATTCTTTTATTCACAGCACAGAACCATACTTATACCCAGGTGATTTTTTCTGGTGAAAAGCACACCTATGTATATGATATATCTGATATTAAAATGAGGTCAAAGGTTTCCTTTGTTTATGCAGTACCGATCCCATTAAGTGAGATGACAGCGGATACATACCAGATTTACGCAATGTGTCAGGATGATTATTTCAATCTGAATCAAACGATCACTATTTCTTAGCAGGAGGAGAAAATGAAAAGAAAATTAGTAATGTTGGGGATTTTAACAGGGGTTTTATGCCTTACAACTGCCTGCAGCGGCAAAAGCACGCCTACGCAGGATACACAGGCGGCCCTGGAAACACAGGAGTCAAAAGCGACAGAAGCAGCACAGACGGAAACAGCTCAAAAAGAAACGAAAGCAGCAATGGAATCAGACAGTGAAAAGCCAGGTGAAGAGGAGTCTGAGGCGAAAGAGCCAGTAGCTGTAAAGACAGTTACGGTATCGGACAACCTGGCTGAACAGGCAAAAGTAGATGAGCAGCTTATGGCAGAAGCACAGAACGGCTACACCATTGAGAATCCCTTTGTCGTGGTAAATCCTTATGGAAACTCCCCGTTAACAGCTGTGGCAATCTTTAATACGGAAGATGCTACCGGAGTAAATCTTCTGGTTAAAGGAGATCAGGAGCAGGATAATATAGAAGGAACATTTGCGAAAGAGACAACTCATATTATTCCAATCTATGGTCTGTATGCGGGAAGGGACAATGAAGTTACGTTTACGCTGGATGACGGAACAGAGAAGACAGTGACCGTTACAACGGAAGCTTTAGAAACATCTATCGGAAATAAAGCAGAAGTAAAAACCCTTGATGATACTGCATATGATTTTTCTAAGCTTACATTTGCATCCTGCGGCGGAGAGAATGAAATAGCAGCTTATGACAGTAATGGAGACATCAGATGGTATTGTAAGATTGCAGGTATGCCGTTTAAGCAGTTGTCTAATGGACATTTTATGGCTCTGACGGACACCCTGATTCATCCCTTATACTATATGTCCGGACTCACAGAATTTGATTTGTCAGGAAAAATCTATAATGAATATAGTATCCCGGGTGGATCCCATCATGCAATGTTTGAAATGCCAAACGGCAATCTGCTGGTTGGAAGCTGCAGTACGGATTTTTCCAAAGTGGAAGACCGGATTGTAGAGTTAGACAGAACCACTGGAGAAGTAGTATGGGAACTTCAGCTGGAAGATATTCTGAATCCGGAAGACGGCGGTTCTTTAAACAGGACAGATGAAGACTGGTTCCATAATAATGCGCTGTGGTATGACGAGGCAACCGATACCATTTTACTTTCCGGACGTCATGTAGATGCGGTAATCGGAGTAAATAAAACCGATAAATCCTTAAGCTGGATTATGGGTAATCCTGATGGGTGGACCACGGTTGACTCCAAATACTTCTTTACACCAGTTGGGGAAAACTTTGAATGGCAGTATGCACAGCATAATGTCACCATGCTACCTAACGGAAATGTAATGGTATTTGACAATGGTGCTTCCAGAGCCAAAGCAACGAATCCGGATGCTGCTGTAACCGGTGACCAGGTATATTCCAGAGCTGTTGTGTATCAATTGAATACGGCAGATATGACCATTGAACAGGTATGGGAATATGGAAAAGAAAGAGGTGCCGAATGGTTTTCTTCCTTTATCAGCGGTGCTGACTATATCGGAGAGAACGATTACTGGATAACATCCGGCGGAAATATGTTTGATACAGAAAATAATACTTATGATGTATCTCCTATGAATCAGCTCTCCGGGAATGTAACAAAGCAGGCATACATCAATGAGGTAAAGGATGACAAGCTGGTATTCGAAATGGTGATCCCAGGTCTTGTTTACCGTAGTATCAGAGTTTCCATGTACCAGGAAAGCAACCCATACCTGGATCTGACTGCTAAGGGACAGTGGCTTGGAGATCTTGGAGTTACCCAGACTGCAGAGCAGGAAGTAAACTGCGAAAATGCAGTGGCAGGTGATGCATCCTGGAGCATTGTGCAGAAACCATTTGGTATGATGTTCAGCGGTATTCTAACCAGTAAAAATGAAGAAGTTCAACCTGGTTTCGTGGTATTGAAAGACGAAGAAGGAAATCAGAAGGTATATACTTTAGGACAGATGCCTGTAAAGCAGGATGATGGTTCTACGCTTTTGAATATGTCTGCAACAGTTTCCGGGAAAGGACTGGAAGGCAAGACGTATCATGTCTATATTCAGACGGATGGCAATGTATACGATACTGGATATCAGGTGAAATTTTAGTATGAAGCAGACAAAGAGTATATGCCTACTTTAGGTAATATACTCTTTGTTATTTATATGGAGGGAAAACGATGAAGCATAAATTTATCAGAAGTATGCTGTGTGTCATTACCGTAGCGGCTGCACTAGGCATTTCCGGCTGCTCCACTGCTAAAACGGACAGTAAAGCATCAGATAAGGCACAACAGCAGAAAAACAGCCAGACTGCTTCCACGGAAGCGGAATATACAGATGAGCAAAAAGAGCAGTTCATTGACACGAGAACCAATAAAAAAGAAAAAGGCCCCCAGCTGGTAAAGTATAAGATTGATAAACAGGAAACCACGCTTATTCAGGGGAACGATAAAACAGGGGAAAACATAACAACAGATATTCCGCAGGTTGAGAGTCTGGAAGAAAATACATATCAGGTTGATCAAATGATTCAGGATGAGCTGGAGTCCGGTAACTATACATTTGAAGAACCTTTCGTTATCCAAAATCCTTATCAGAATGCACCGCTCACTGCTTTTGTAGTTTACACCGGAGACCAGGAGGCCTCGGTAAGGGTTACGGTGAAAGGAAAAGACGAAGAACATAATATTGTTGATACTTTAGACGCAGCAACTCAGCATAAAGTGCCCATTGTCGGCTTATACGCAGATACGGATAATGAGGTACTGCTGGAAGAACTTGATGCTGACGGCAAGGTAATAAAGTCAAGCACAATAAACATAGAAACAGAATCTCTACCGGATGAGCTTAAAGATGTCGTAAAATTAGAAGAAAAGACAACGGTATCTGCCATGGGATTAATGATAGTAACCGGAGGAGGAGCACCTTACCTCTATGGTTTTGATTCCAACGGGGATATCAGGTGGTATCTTCTGAACAAACCCGGGGCCTCTTTTGGAGGCTATCCCCTAACCAACGGACATTTTCTGATCGAAGCAGAAGATACTTTAATGCCTACTTGCGGTAAGCCAAGAGCGGCACAGTTCCATGAAATAGATTTGATGGGAAGAGTATATCAGGATTACTTCTTTAATTCGGGATCACATCATGAGATTAAAGAAAAAGAACCGAATGGCAATCTTCTTGTATTATCAGATTCCGGATCAGGCTATGTGCAGGATTTATTACAGGAATACGACAGAAAAACCGGAGAAATCGTAAAAGAACTGGATTTAAAAGAACTTTTTAAAGACAGTGGATATGTCAGTAAATCTGACTGGGCCCATACCAATACGTTTTCATACGATGCTAAAACAGAATCCGTGCTGGTAAATCCCAGGAATCTGCATTCTGCAGTAAAGATTAATTGGAGTACAAATGAAATAGAATGGATCCTTGGAAACCCCCAATTCTGGGAGGGAACCGGGCTGGAAGATAAAGTACTGCAGCCGGAAGGGGAGGTTCAGTGGCACTATCAGCCTCATACCGTTTACCAGTTGGATGAAGATCTGGATGGAAATCCGGATACAATTCACGTTATGATGTTTGATAATCATTATGCGGCTAACCGAAAAGTGGACTATTTTGATGATACCGGTTATTCTTATGTAAAATCCTATACAATTGATCCTCAAAAAATGACAGTAGTTCAGGATCACGTATATGAATGTGACCGCTCACAGGTAACCTCTAATTTCCTGTTTGACGGAGCGATGAGCCGTGTGTTTGCCGTATGTGCCTATGCAGGTGACTCGGACAGTGGCTTATATGGAAGAGTGATTGAATATGATTACGAAAGTGGTGAAAAACTAAATCAGTACTACATTGACCATAATTTCTATCGAGGCTATTCTATCAAGGTTGATTTAAACAGCTGTATAGATGACGTAAATGTATCGGATTCTTATTTGAAAGGAACCCTTCGAATTCCGGTAGAAGTGAACGAGAAGGCAGAAGCACCCACGGACACCCTTTCATCCGATGAAATGAAAGAGATGAGCGTATCCCTTTATAAAGATATTTTGCTGTTCAGAGCTCAGAATCATGCATTTACCCAGGTTATTCTGGCAGGAAAAGATCATACATACGTTTACGATATTTCCGATTTGAAAACCAAGTCAGAGACAAAATTTGTGTACTCCGTTCCGATTCCGCTGGGTAAGCTTTCACCTGATGAATATGAGATTTATGTAATGTGGCAGGATCGGTATGTATCAATAGATCAATCCTTTACCATAAAATAAACGAACGATACAAAAATTAAAATTCCATAACTGAGTGCTCCTAAAAAGCCGGTGACCCCTATAAATGGGGTTATTGGCTTTTTTGCTGTCAGTACCAATCGGAGCCGAAATTATAAAATGGAGTATTTTTACAATTGAAACTGAGTTTATCATATTTTTTTCGTATTTTTATGCTAAAATTCTAACTAAAATGTTTTAGAATAAAGTTGGAGGAGAAAATCAATGATGGAATATCCATTTGAAGGAGAAAAATTAAGTATAACAGTTCAGTGATTTTGAGGGGAGAAATAATGAGTAAGAAAAAAAAGTATATAGTGATAGGTAGTATTGCAGCCGTGCTCCTGTTATTATTAGCCGGTGCTGCAATCTATTATATAACTCAGCCTGATTTTCGTTTTATTGATACCAGAATAAGCAAGAAGGACAAGGGCCCACAATACGTGAAAATAAAAGTGGATGGCAGTGAAACAAAAATCATTGAGAGTAATGATGAATCTGGCAAGAATATATCTGCATCTGAGGGGATTAAGCTGACACAGTCATTAGAAGAACAAACAGTTGAAATTGATGAGATGATTCAGGCTGAATTAGATAAGGGAGAATATAGCTTTGAAGAACCATTGGTAATACTAAATCCGTATCAAAATTCTCCACTTACAGCAGTTGCAGTTTTTTCTACAAAAGAAGAGAGTCAGATTAAGGTAACTGTGAAGGGAAGAACACAAGAAAATGATATCACGGATACCATAGATGCTACAAGACAGCATATTATACCAATAATTGGTTTATATGCTGAGACGGAAAACAATGTTGTACTGGAGGAACTGGATAAGGATGGGAAAACGACTCGCTCCACTACTCTGAAGATTCTTACAGATTCTTTACCGGATGTATTCATAGATGCAGTGAAAATGGAAAAGAAGACCACCGAATCGTCTGTTAAACTGATGGTAATTACAGGAGGTTCAAATCCCTACGTATATGGATTTGATTCCAGCGGTGACATTAGATGGGCACTCTTGTATACCAAGGGAGCTAACTTTGGAGGATATCCATTAACAAATGGACATTTTCTTATTGAATCAGAAAATACATTGATGGCAAATGCCGGAGAACCCAGATCTGCCCAATATCACGAGGTAGACTATTTAGGAAGAGTATATCAGGATTACTTCTTTACTTCAGGGGCACACCATGAAATAAAGGAAAAAGAACCAGATGGTAATCTGCTTGTCTTATCCGATTCAGGAAATGGATACTTAAAAGATCTTTTGCAAGAATATGATCGTGAGACAGGGGAAATTGTGAAGGAATTAAACTTGCGTCCATTATTCGAAAAAACCGGCTACGTTAACAAAGCAGACTGGGCACATACAAATACTCTTTCCTATGATAAAGCAACAGATTCAATTATAGTAAATCCAAGAAATCTGCACTCTGCAGTTAAAATTAACTGGAGTACAGAGGAAATAGAATGGATACTGGGTGATCCGAAATTCTGGGAAGGTACGGGATTAGAAGAGAAGGTTCTGCAGCCTGAAGGAGATATTTACTGGCATTATCAGCCGCATACAGTGTATCAGCTGGAGGAAGATTTGGACAATGATCCGAATACGATACATGTAATGCTGTTTGATAATCACAATGATAAGAACCGTAAAGTGGAAGGCTTTGAAAATACAGGCTATTCATATGTAAAATTATACACTATTGATCCTGAAAAAATGACAGTAAGACAAGATCATATTTACGAATGTGAATATTCACCGGTTACTTCAAATTACCTGTTAGATTATGAAAATAAAAGGGTGTTTGCAGCATCTGCATATTCAGGAAGTAAAAAGACCGGACTTTATGGCACTGTTACAGAGTATGATTTTGATACTGAAGAAGTATTAAATCAATATAAAATTAATCATAATTATTATCGGGCATATAACATAGAGTTGGATTTTAGCAGTTGTTTGCAAAAAGTGAATGTTGAGGATACATACTTAAAGGGGCAGATACGATTTCCGGTTAAAGTAGATGCGAAAGTAAATAAACCTATTAGAAATTTAAAGGCTGATTCAAAAGCACAGATCAGTATGGCTATGTTAAAAGATATATTGCTATTTACAGCTAAAAATCATTGCTTCACACAAGTTATTTTTTCAGGTCAAGATAACACATATATATATGATATTTCAGATATAAAGGTAAGAATTGAGTATTCCTTTGTTTATGCTATACCCATCCCGTTAACAGAATTTGCAAGTGATACATACAATCTATATATTATGTGCCAGGATGAGTATTTTAATTTAAATCAGTCCATAACCATTTCTTAGTTTGTTTTCTCACGGTTGATTTAGGAATAGCACAAGCTTCTTGCGCTATTCATGGGGGATGTTGAAAAAGTGTTGAGTTATTAACTGCCGTATTCATCATGATACGGCAGTTTTTATCATTTTTCCCAAAACTTCATCCCTTCTTCATAAGGTATCGTAAATTCAATAATACCATTGGAATAGGGTGCAATATCATATTGCTGGAAATAGATTACAATTCCTTCCGGTGTTAAATAAAAGTTATCCGGGGAAAAGGATACAGAGACATTTTGCTCAGGATTTTTAAAATAATCCGGATGGGAAACAGAACTTTCCAATTGCTTGCTTATCATTTCATTGATCTTGTTACGAATATAGCTTTTATAGTCGCTGCCGGGTTCAAAGAAATCCTTGAGGCGGATCATGTGGCCATTATTTAAGTTCCAGGTGTTTGAATAGCGGAGAGTAGAACCATGAGCTCCGCCGGTAAATAAATAGTGGTCAAAATACAGACTTAGAATACAGCTTTCATTGAAAGTTACTTTATACCGGATATCTACCTCGTCCGGGAGAAAAGGATATCCGTGTGTCTTAGTATACTGCAGCTGCATAGAAGCATCATGAAACAGGTTGGTCCGGCATTCATTTTCGTAGACTTTTGCTCTTGTTACATAAAATTTATTGACTTTTTCCAAAGCGTCTTCGTCACAGCCGTCTTTGAGCTGCGGGTAATTAATCGTATAAGAAAGAACAGGGGTATTTTCGAAATACAGGGTATCTTCCAGTAAAAAATCTTCCACAGTAACCATTTTTCCAACTCATTCGTTTTTTCTATTATATGAAGAAAAAAAGCATTTGATAAAAATTCAGGTGACTTTGAGTGGAAAATCCGTATACATAAGAATAAAACATCTTGATTTATAGAGGAAAAGTAAGACGTGCGGCAGATTTTACAAAGATTTTACACTACATTTTCACGGATTCATGTAAAATAAAAACAGGCAGGAAAATATATGTAAGCTTGTGACACCATGGAATATTGTAGTTTTTCTACAAGAATGGTGATTTCATTTTCCAGGAAGAAGGAATCAGTATGCGTTTAGAAGAAACAATTAGTTTTCGTATCGAAGAAGTTTATGCATCTTTGCGGACATCAGAAAAGCGGACAGCGGATTATGTGTTAGGGTCTTTAGCACAGGTTGGGAAAATGTCACTTACGGATTTGTCAAAAAAGGCAGGGGTAAGCCAGCCCACGATTCTGCGTTTTGTAAAGGCTTTGGGATTTAAGGGATTCCGGGAATTTAAATATGCTGTTGTGGAAGAGATGGCACAGGATGTGAAAACACAGCCGGATGGGATCTCTGCGATGTACGGATACCGGCTGAATGCTTCTGATTCTGTAGATAAGGTACCCGCCAAAACAATTGCTACCACAATCAAGGTGATGGAAAATACACTGAAATGCATATCTGCCACTAAGTACAGCCAGGTGGTAGAACTCATAGCCAATGCCGATTTAATTGATGTCTATGGCGTGGAAAATTCAGGCACTACGGTCAGTGACCTGTATACGAAGCTGCTCTATCTGGGGCTGAAATGCCGTAGCTTTAATGACTATTACCTGCAGAGAATCTGTGCCAGCAACTTAACAGAAAAAGACGTGGCAATCGGTATCTCTTATTCGGGCTGTTCTAAGGATACGGTAGATGTAATGCGGATAGCCAAAAAAAGCGGGGCAAAAACCATCGTAATTACAAATTTTGAAAATGCACTGATCAGCAAATATGCGGATATTACCCTGTGCACCACTCATGAACAGCTGCTTTATGGTGATGCTATCTTTTCCAGGGCATCCCAGCTTGCCCTGGTGGATATGATTTACCTGGGGATTATTTTAAGTGATTACGATAAATATGCCAGGCGTTTAGATAAGAGCGGACGCATTATAAGAGACAAAGCATATGATGCATAAGTGCGATAATAGCAGACAGCAAAATACTTTCTAAAAGGAATCGAAGAAGGAACTGTAATTTTTGTAGAAAAACTACAAAGATACAGTTCCTTTTTTGTGCCTATTTTACAATAACTTTACAAAGAATTGAACTGGATTTTATTGTTATTTGGAGAGGGCATTGCTATAATGGCGGTGTTCAAAGGAAAACAGTGTTGAAAAGTAAAGGAGTATTGTGATGTTAAAATTAGATCAGGTGAATAAGTCCTATGATGGAGTCAGTATTTTAAATGATATTAGTTTAGAAATAGAGGATGGTCAGATTGTTTCGATCCTGGGACCTTCCGGATGCGGAAAAACGACGCTTTTGAATTTGATTCTGGGAATTACCGATGTAGATAATGGAAGAATTATTTTTAATGATGTAGATATTACTTATGTACCTATGGAAGAGCGTGGATTCAATATTGTATTTCAGGATTATGCCTTGTTCCCAAACCTGAATGTATATAAGAACATTACATACGGATTAAAGAATAAACCGCTGATCGCTTCTAAAAATGAAGTAGAAGAATTAATTGATCTGCTGGGGCTGAGGGAACATCTGTCAAAGAAGATTGACCAGCTCTCAGGAGGTCAGAAGCAGCGGGTAGCGCTGGCAAGGACTATGGTAATGAAACCTAAGATCCTTTTGCTGGATGAGCCGCTGAGTGCCTTAGACGGGGTTATTAAAGAGTCGATCAAGGAGCGGATCAAAACTATTGCAAAAGAATATCATCTCACAACAATTATTGTAACACATGATCCCGAAGAAGCGCTGACATTGTCTGACCGGGTATTGATCGTAAATGAGGGCGGCATTTCCCAGTATGGGAAACCGGAAGATATTATACAGAAGCCGGAAAATGATTTTGTGAAGAACTTCATATTAAACCAATTAGAAATTAAGAGAAACAATATTTTTACTTTATTCCAAATGCCGGGAAAAACCAATTTCGTTTCACAGGCGGTATAGGGTTATGAAGAAAAATAAAGAGGTCAAAGTTGTATTTATTTTGCTGGCACTGCTCTTTCTTATATTTCTGGCAGTGCCGGTAGTACAGCTTTTATTAAAGTCTATTGTGGGCGGTTCCGGCATCAGCCTGGAATACTATAAATCAGTATTTACCGGCAGAGGGTTTGGGAAAGCCGTAGGAAACAGCTTTTTGATAGCGGGAGTCAGTGCATTTGTAACGACTCTGCTGGCATTTTTTATGGCATATACGATTCATTATACTAACATTGCACAGTTTTATAAAAAAATCATAAGAGCCATTGCAGTTCTTCCCATGCTGCTGCCTACAATTACATATGGATTTGCAATTATCTATTCATTTGGAAAACAGGGGCTTCTCACAAAATTATTTGGAACACAGCTGTTTGAAATATATGGATTTAATGGACTGCTGCTAGGTTATGTGATTTATACCCTTCCCATTTCCTTCATGCTGATTGACAACACCATGCGGTTTATTGATAAAAAATATATGATCGTATCCAGGATCATGGGAGACAATGGATTTTCAACTTTTTGGATTACGGTTGTGAGGCCCCTTCTGGGAACTTTGGCGGCATCCTTTATCCAGTCGTTTTTCCTCTGTTTTACGGATTTCGGTATCCCGGCATCGGTAGGAGGGGAATTCGATGTAATTGCAAGTGTGCTGTATAATCAGATGCTTGGAAGCATTCCGGATTTCAACAAAGGGGCAGTCGTGGCAGTCGTAATGCTGGTACCTTCCATTGTAAGCATCCTGGTACTGCATTATCTGGAAAAATATAATGTCCGGTACAATAAAATATCGGCAATTGAAATTAAGAAAAACAAAAAACGGGATACATCATGTGCGATTATCAGCGGAATATTTATGCTCTGTATCGTATCCATATTCCTGGTGATCTTCATTGTTCCATTTGTGGAAGAATGGCCATACAATATTCGTTTTACGCTGAAAAACATTCAGAATGTTCTGTCAGATCCCAATCTGTCCAATGTATATACGAATTCATTATTTGTAGCTGTGATTACAGCAGTCTGCGGAACGCTGACCGCCTACGGAGCTGCACTGGTTACAGCCAGAAGTACCATTAACAGCAAGTTAAAAAGCGTAATCGAGAGCATTGCTCTTATTACAAATACCATTCCCGGGATGGTTTTAGGTCTTGCATTCCTGTTTGCATTTTCAGGAAGCAGCCTGCAGAACACATTTTTTATCATTATTATCTGCAACATCGTTCATTTTTTCTCTACACCCTATTTAATGATGAAAAATTCTCTGACAAAAATGAATGCATCCTGGGAAACAACGGCGAAACTGATGGGTGATAATTGGATTAAAACAGTCATTCGGATTGTAACGCCCAATGCAGTTTCCACAATACTGGAAGTCTTCAGTTACTATTTTATTAATGCCATGGTGACAATCAGTGCGGTAATCTTCATTGCAGGAGCCAGAACGATGGTTATCACCACCAAAATCAAAGAATTACAGCACTATGCAAAATTTAATGAGATATTTGTATTATCGCTGTTAATTTTATTTACCAATATCCTTGGGAAAATTATATTCCAATGGCTGGCTAATCGCAAACAGAGAAATTCAAAAGGAGAGTAATATTATGAAAAGATGGAAAAGAGCAACAGCAGCGCTTATGGCAGGAGTGATTCTGGCATCGGGAACTTTAATGGCAGGCTGCGGTAAAAAAAATGATCAGGTAATTATTTATTCCAATGCGGATGACGAGGCTATGACAGCCATGAAAAATGCGCTGGACAATAATGGATTTAAGGACAAATACATACTGCAGTCATTTGGAACATCCGAACTTGGCGGGAAGCTCCTGGCAGAAGGGACGAATATAGAGGCTGATTTAGTAACGATGAGTTCCTTCTATATTGATAGTGCGCAGCAGCAAAACAGCATGTTCAAAGATTTAACATTTGACCATAAAACTTTAACGGAGTACCCATCCTATTATACACCGATTACCGCTCAGGAAGGCGCAATTATTGTAAATACCGAACTTATGAAAGAAAAGAACCTTCCCATGCCAAAATCATTAAAAGACCTTGCGGATCCACAATACAAAGATATGGTTTCCGTAACGGATATCATGTCATCCTCTACAGCATGGCTTCTGATTCAGGCACTTGTATCGGCTTATGGGGAAGATGGAGCAAAAGATGTGCTGACTAAGATTTATGAAAATGCAGGACCGCATATTGAGGACTCCGGCTCAGGACCAATCAAAAAAGTGCGTGCAGGTGAAGTTGCTATTGGATTCGGATTAAGGCATCAGGCAGCGGCAGATAAGAAGAGCGGTCTGCCCATCGACTTCGTAGATCCTGAAGAAGGTAATTTTTCACTCACCGAATCAGCTGCAGTAATTGATAAGGGTGATAAAACAAATGAAATGGCAATGGAGATGGCAGACTGTATTATCAATAAGGGCAGAGCAGAATTAATTAAGACTTATCCAATTCCAATTTATGAAGGTGAAACAGCTGACAGCGAAAATATGTCTGCAAATCCAAAAATATTTGAAGAAGCTTTGACGGTGGATGTTTTAAAGAGACATCAGGAATTATCAGAAGGCAGTAAAGCAAAATAATACAAAAAGTATAAAAACAGATAAATTCAATTAATCAAAATAATCAAATAAAAATAATCAAATTAAGGAGATATACACAAATGAATAACTATAAATTATTAACCCCTGGACCATTAACTACGACAGATACTGTTAAAAAGGAGATGATGTTTGATCATTGTACATGGGATGACGATTACAAACAGATTACGATGAAGATCAGAAAACAGCTTCTTGAGCTGGCACATGTTGCCGAAGAAGACTACACGGTAGTTCTGATGCAGGGAAGCGGAACCTTTGGGGTTGAATCTGTCATTACCAGTGTAATCGGTGATAGAGAAAAGCTATTAATTGCATCGAATGGAGCATATGGGGAACGTATGGGAGATATTGCAAAGCATGGGAAAATTCCTTATACTTTATACCAGCAGGATTATGACAAGGTTCCGGATGCCGAAAAAATAGCGGAACTTTTGGATGCAGATCCTCAGATCACCCATGTGTCTATGGTACACAGCGAAACTACTTCCGGGATCTTAAACGATATTCAGGCTGTTGCAAAGGTTGTAAAAGAAAGAGGACGCACCTTTATCGTAGATGCAATGAGCAGCTTTGGCGGTGTAGAAATTCCAGTTGGGGAATGGGGAATTGATTTCATCGTGAGCAGTGCCAATAAATGCATCCAGGGAGTTCCGGGATTCTCCTTTATCATAGCTAATAAAGAGAAACTGATGGAAAGCAAAGGGAAAGCAAGAAGCCTGTCATTAGATTTATATGACCAGTGGGAAACCATGAACAAGGATGGAAAATGGAGATTTACATCCCCCACCCATGTAGTTCTGGCATTTTCAAAAGCATTAGACGAACTTCAAACAGAAGGCGGTATAGAAGCCAGAAGCAAACGCTATTATGACAATAACAGGCTATTAATAGAGAAGTTAGAAAAAATGGGAGTTCGTCCATATATCGGAGGTGCTCTGCAGGGACCGATTATTACAACCTTTTTCTATCCGGATAACCATCACTTTTCTTTCGATGAAATGTACCGTTACATCAAGGAGAGAGGTTATGCAATCTATCCTGGAAAAGTTACAGAGGCAGACACCTTCCGTATCGGCAATATCGGTGAGATCTATAGAGAAGATATTGAAAAGTTATGTGAAATCATGGAAGCGTTTTTTCGCCAGCATTAGAACCTGTTTTAAAGTTACTTTCTGAAAGTTTCTAAAACGGTACGCCCCATTTAGTAGAAAATTCAAATGTATATATTTCGTCATACGTAATGAGCAAACGTGAAAAGATAAGGAGACAGAACATGAATAATATAGAAGCAATTATTTTAGATTGGGCAGGAACCGCCGTAGACTACGGATGTTTTGCGCCGGTACAGGCATTTGTCGAAGTGTTTAAACACTTTGGAATCGAGCCCACTATGGAAGAAGTCAGAAAACCAATGGGTATGCTGAAAAGAGATCATATCCGTACCATGCTTGCAATGCCCCGCATACAGAAATTATGGGTTGAAAAATATCAGGGCCCATCGCAGGAAAGCGATGTGGAAAAGCTCTATGAGTTATTCGAAAGCAAATTACTGAGTATACTGGACGAATTTGCACAGCCAAAGCCTTATGTGCTGGAAACAGTTGAACAGTTGAGAGAAAAAGGCATAAAAATCGGGTCAACAACCGGTTATACAGATATTATGATGGATATCGTAACGCAGAAGGCAAAAGAAGCCGGATATGAGCCGGATGCATGGTTTAGTCCGGATGCTGTGGGCAGCATGGGACGCCCATATCCTTTCATGATTTTCAAGAACATGGAGACCCTTAAAATATCTTCCGTACAAAGCGTCATAAAGGTGGGAGATACCGTATCTGATATAAAAGAAGGAAAAAATGCCGGTGTATATACCGTTGGCATACTGGAAGGCAGTTCCGAGATGGCACTTACCCAGGAGGAATATGAGGCTCTTTCCAAAGAAGAAAAACAGGCAGAACAGGACAGAGTGAGTAAAATCTATAAAGAAGCCGGTGCAGACTGTGTGATTAAGGATATCCGTGGGATCTTAGAATTAATATAATTAATGAGGTACAGATTGAGAAAGACCTTGAATCGATAGATACGTATTAGTGCGTGTTGGATTCAAGGTTTTTTTTGTGTAAAATAAGAATAATAAACAATTTTATTATACATAAAATATAATAAGATATTTGATAAAAAATAATTGAAACTTAATAACTAATATGATACTATATATACATCAAATGGGATCTCTATAAAAACAATTCTTTTCAATCTAATTCTTTTCGATCTAATATAAAAAAATTCCCAAAACAAATATAAAATTGAAGAAAGGTAAATAAAGAAAACGATGATAAATGGAGAAAATACATTTTCAGATTCTAATTCTGAAGCTGAAAAAATCCGGGGAGAAAACAATACGTATCATATTTATGATAAGATATTTAAAAGAATATTAACCTTGTCCAAGAAAGCAGTCATTCATTTGATTAATGGTTTATTTCAACAGAGTTATCCTCAAGACAGTGAAGTAGAATATAATTGGACGGAACATGTGGACAAAGACTTAAGAAAAACGATCGCAGATACAATTATTACTATTAATCATACAGACAGTTATCATCTGGAAGCCCAAATGTATCAGGATGAACAATCGAAAGTATCATAGAGAATGAAAAGTTGGGTAATATAACCAAAGATGATGCAAGACGATTAAAACGTCTTACACTGCAGTTATACCATCATATCTACGACCGATATGAAGAACTGGAGGAAAGGGGTGTGTCAGAGATGGTAGAAGAGGCACTGGTATTAGATATTGATATTATTGAATATGAACATGAAAAAAAGATGGAGAGTTTAAGGAAAGAACTGGAAACGGAAATTAAAGAGAAAGAGTTGGAAATAGACAAAATTACCGAACAAAAAAACAAGGATTTAAAAGCCATGCGAATGTTGCTGGAACAAAAACCAAGAGAATATATTCTGAAAGAGACGGGTCTGTCTGATGAACAGCTAGAGGCATTAATCCAGGGGAAATAATATTCATAGATCTGCAACAGTGGGAAAGAACCTGAAAATACCGAAAAAGCTCTTGACATCTACAGTAAAAAATGTTATGTTGATTTTAGTTATACGACTGACGGAAGTGGAATTAACCACATGAAGTATAATGATAATGAGCCGACCGTCTGGGCAGAGAGCCCGGGTAGTAGGCTCTTTTTTATCAAATATTAACCATAGAGCAATTTATAAGCACGCTCTAGCATGAAAAGGAGTGTAACAGTGATGAAAGAATTCGAATTAAAGTACGGTTGTAACCCAAATCAGAAACCAGCTAAGATTTTTATGAAAGAGGGAGAACTCCCGATCAAGATTTTAAACGGCAGACCAGGGTACATAAATCTTATGGATGCTTTTAACAGCTGGCAGTTAGTAAAGGAATTAAAAGCTGCAACAGGAATGGTAGCAGCAGCTTCTTTCAAGCATGTCAGCCCGGCAGGAGCAGCCGTTGCAGAACCCCTTGATGAAACGATGAAAAAAATCTATTTTGTGGAAGGCTGTCCGTTAACAGAAGCTTCTACTGCATATATCCGTGCAAGAGGCGCAGACAGAATGTCTTCTTATGGAGATTTTGCAGCACTGTCAGATGAATGTGATGAAGCAACCGCATTATATATTAAACGAGAAGTATCCGATGGTATTATTGCACCTTCTTACTCTGAAAAAGCTTTAGAAATCCTGAAAGCGAAAAAGGGCGGAAATTATGTAGTTATCCAGATGGATCCTAACTACGTACCGGCTGTACAGGAAACAAAAGATATTTTTGGAATCACATTTGAGCAGGGAAGAAATAATATTGCGTTGAATGAAGAAATGCTTCAGAACATTCCGACTCAGGTAAAAGATATGCCGGCAGCAGCAAAAAGAGATTTATTGATATCACTGATTACTTTAAAATATACACAGTCCAATTCTGTTTGCTATGTAAAAGACGGACAGGCAATTGGCGTAGGTGCCGGACAGCAGTCCAGAGTACACTGTACCAGACTAGCAGGCAATAAAGCAGATGTATGGTATTTAAGACAGCACGCAAAAGTACTGAACCTTCCATTTAAAGAAGGTGTAAGAAGAGCTGACAGAGACAACGCTATTGATGTTTATGTATCAGACGATTACGATGATGTATTGCGTGATGGCATGTGGGAAGCAGTATTTTCTGTGAAACCGGAACCTTTGACAAAAGAAGAAAAAGTGGAATGGCTGAAGACAATGGACAATGTAGCACTGGGGTCTGATGCATTTTTCCCATTTGGTGATAATATTGAGAGAGCACATAAGAGCGGTGTTAAGTTTGTAGCGCAGGCCGGTGGTTCTGTAAGAGATGACAATGTAATTGACACCTGTGATAAATATGGCATTGCGATGGCAATGACAGGTATTCGTTTCTTCCATCACTAAGATAATAAATTTACCGTTGCTTTGGCAGATTAGTACATGCCGGAGCAGCGGTTTTTTTGCGTTTTATGTTGATTTATAAAAAAGTATTGCGATTTTTTCGTTATTCCATTAATATAATCTATATACGTTAAGCGTTGAAGTATGTATGGATACATGAGGGAGCAAGTCAAAATCGTTGTTGAAAAGGAGGCAAAAGTATGAAGAAGAAATTGTGGAAACGGGGATGTGTTGTACTGGGAGGAGGAATTCTGGCTTTTAGTATGGCAGGATGCGGCAAGGTAACTTCAGAGACGCTTTTAAAATCCATGTCAGAGAATATGTCTAAAGAAGAAAATTATAAGCTGGATATGATAATGGATCTGCAGGCGGGCGGCAGTGTTCAGGGAATCACCCTGGATATTAAAATGAATATGGATATGGGCATGAAAGTAAATACCAATCCCCAGGTGATTTATGGTGAAGGGGCTATATCGTTAGATATGCTGGGGATGAATCAGGAAATGAATATGCAAATGTATACTGCCAAAGATGGGGATAATACCGTTTCCTACTCGAAATTAGATGAAGGTGAATGGCAGAAAGAAATCAGTGGAGATATTGATGAAATGATCAAATCTTATGATTTCGGAGAAGTTCAGAAATTAGCGGGAGATCTGGAACTGGAAGAGAAAACACAAGACGTTGACGGAGTAGAATGTTATGCATTAAAAGGAACCTTAGACGGAGAAGCATTAGAAACGATGATTAAAGCGGCTCTTAGTATCATGGATGATTCCACGAAGTTAATGGGAGAAGCTGATTGGACGAAAATGGAACTTCCGGTTGAAATCTATATTTCCAAAAAAGAGAAAAAACCGGTTAAAATGAGTCTGGATATGAAATCCATGATGCTTGAGTCTATGAAAGGGTCGGATACCGGCGAAGTGGATGTAGAATTTAAATGTGATAAATGTACGTTTGATTTAAAGTTTGGATCTTTTGGAGAAGTTGAAAAAATAACAGTACCGGATGAAGTAATAAATTCAGCAGTTGAAAAAGAAGCGGATCCGGATACGGAAAAAGAAACGGATCTTGTTGCATAAGAGGATCAGAAAAATATAATACAACAAATAAAATGGACCAGGAGAAAAAGAATTGAAATCTTTCCCGGTCCATTTTGTTTTGCACAAAATGATTTGTGAACGGATGGATTTGTATGTAAATTATGCTGCGATATAAGGCTCCATGATCCGTTCTGCTAAAAAAGGATTGTTTGTATTAATAGCGAGCTTGAGAGACCGGTTGATATCCAGGCTGAATACCCCCAACAAAGATTTTGCATCAACCGTTGCCCGTCCGCAGATTAAGTCTGCATCACAGTCCAGTTGGTTGCATTTTTTTACAAATTCGTAGATGTCTTCAAAAGATTTCAGTTTAATGGTGTAGTTAACCATAGCGCCCTTCCTTTCTAAAATGTGAGTGTTTTTGTGTCTGTCAGCTGTGTTCTTTTCATTATCTTACTAAGATTCTGTCAACACAGCATGATACCTCCGTAAAGTATATGTAAAATATTTATGAAATATACCACTTTTAAGAAAAATTATGAAAAAAATAAAAATAAATTCATCTAGAGAAGAATTCTGGAAAATAATTGTAGAAAAAGTATCGTGTTGGTTTACTTTGCCACATAAAGTTAACGGCGCTTCGCTTGCTAATTGTTGTTGAAACATATACAATACGAATAACAAATGAAACGCTTTAAGTTAAGAAAGGTAAGGGAAAATTATGGTAAAGAAAAATCATGCAGCAGCGGTTTTAAAAATACAGGATTTAACGAAGATGTACGGTGATACAAAGAAAGCAGTTGACCACTTGAACCTGGAAGTAGAGGCGGGGGATATTTATGGATTTATCGGCCACAATGGAGCTGGAAAAACCACTACCATCCGTTCTGTTGTGGGAGTGATGGAGTTTAACAGCGGAGAAATATGGATAGGTGGGCATTCTGTGAAAGAGGAGCCTATACGGTGTAAAGAGATGACTGCTTATATTCCTGATAATCCGGATCTGTATGAATACCTGACAGGGATACAATATCTGAATTATATCGGTGACATGTTTCAGGTACAGGGAGGGGAGCGTGAGAAGAGAATCAGAAAATATGGAGATCTGTTAGGAATTACGAAGAATCTGGGAGATTTGATTTCTTCTTATTCTCATGGTATGAAACAGAAGCTGGCAATCATATCGGCTTTTATACATCAGCCACGATTGTTGGTGCTGGATGAGCCTTTTGTGGGTCTGGATCCTGAAGCAGCTTTTAACCTGAAGAAAATGATGCATGAATTATGCGATAACGGAGGTGCGATTTTCTTTTCTACCCATGTTCTGGAGGTGGCAGAAAAACTCTGTAATAAAATTGCAATTATTAAAGCAGGTAAACTAATTGCCAGCGGTAGGACAGAAGATGTCAGGGGCAACAGCAGCTTAGAAGAAGTATTTTTGGAGGTGGCAGCACATGACTAAATTTATTGGGCTATTGAGAGTGCAGATATTAGGAACGTTTGGAGTGAATAAGCTTCTGCATGCCAGAGATAAAAAGGAAAAAAGCAGAGCTGTCAAAGTTGTGATTGTGGCAGTTATTCTGATTTTACTGATGTTTGGATACAGTACGGGGCTGGCAATCGGATACCGGGTACTGGGGCTGACTGAGATGCTGCCGGGGATGATGCTGATGGCAGGTGCAATGGTGACAATTGTGCTTACCTTTACCGGAAGTACAGGCGTATTATTTGGCATGAAGGACTATGACATGGTGATGTCACTGCCGGTAAGCAGTGCGTCTATTATATTAAGCAGGCTGCTTGGGGTATACATATTGAATCTTCTGGTAGGCTGTATTGCGCTTCTGCCTTCTATTATAGTATTTGGTGTGACAATGCACAGCAGTGTTGATGTCTGGCTAATGATGCTAATCGGTATATTTTTTGCACCGTTACTTCCAATGACACTTGCTTTGGCAGTGGGAGCACTGATTACAGCCATTGCATCCCGGTTCAAATACAAAAATATGGTAGTGATTATCCTGAGTATAGCTGCTACGATAGCTGTTATTGCCGGTTCATTCAGCCTGCAGGGAGGAACCGTCCAGTTGGTGGAGATCGGGACAATGTTATCCGATGCGATAAACCGTTTTTATCCGCCAGCCCGCATGTTTTCTAACGCACTGGTTCAGGGAAGCTGGATGGATTTTGTTCTGTTTTTAGCGCTATCGGTAATTCCGGCTGCTTTATTTGTAGCGCTGCTTGCTAAGTTTTATAAGAAAATAAATACAGCCATATTAAATCATCATACAAAAAGTAATTATAAAATAGGTGCTCTGAGTGTGCGTTCTCCATTTATGGCAGCATATAAAAGAGAACTTACAAAGTATACATCATGCAGTATTTATATCATGAATACGTCTATTACAGCAATACTGATGGTTGTAATGGGAATCACCCTGTTATTTATCAAACCGGATCAGATAGATAAAATGATGGAAATGCCGGGGTTATTTTCAAACTTACAAAAGTATGCACCTTTTGTTATGATATTAATTTCCTCACTGTGCTGTACCACATCTTCAACCATATCGCTGGAAGGAAAAAGCAGGTGGATCAACTGTACAATGCCGGTTAAAAACAGTTTGATTTACAATAGTAAAATTGCGTTAAACCTTACAGTGCTGCTACCGGCAATCATTGTAACGGGAATTTTATTTACCATAGCCTTTAAACCGGGGTTACTGAATGGGATCCTGATTTTCACAGTTCCTGCAGTGTATGCTTTTTACATTTCAGTATTAGGGCTTGCTATTAATTTAAAATATCCAAAATACGATTGGAATAATGAAGTTGAAGTTGTAAAACAGTCTATGTCAATGGGAATTACCATGGGTGTGGGAGCGTTGTCAGCATTTGTGCCCATCATAGCAGCAGTAATTTTTAACCAATATATAGAAATTGTTTTAATTGCCGCAACGATTATAACAGGAATCCTTACAATCGCACTTTATCGTAAAACGGTAAATACCGGGCTTTACGATTAACAGAGAATTTATCTGCATATTATCGGATCTTCGGAATAAAATGAAAGTGACTTAATATCCGGAGTCTGCCATGGACAAGAAACGTGAAAAACGTATTATACAAATAGAACTTATTATATTGATACTGCTAACAATTTTTGCCGTTTACAGAGGGGTACATAGTTCATTGTCGAACCACGCTGCAGCGGAAAAGTTAAAGAGTACTGAAGATACGGGCGAGCAGGAAACAGGGCAAACGACCCGGGTTAGTGAGAAAGAGGAATCTTCCGCAGCAGAAACGGAAACAGAAAAGAAGTTCATAAAATGGGTTGATTTTCATGTGACAAATGAGGCTATGCGGGCAGCTTACCAGCTTGATACAGAGAGTTACGGACAGGAGATACATCTGGACTGGGTAGACCTGCTGGCTTATCTGGGAACAAGATATGGTGGTGATTTCACACGATATAAAGAGAAAGATCTGCAGGAGTTAAAAGAAAAGCTGACCACTCAGGGACAGACTATGGAGGATTTGACAAAAGATCTAAAATATTATCCTTATTACCGGGAAGCATATGGAGCTGTTCTGGATGGCTGGGTTGGAGAATATGAGATTCAGGTAGAAAAAGACAATGCAGTGGTATGGGAAAAGAAATACGGATTGAAAGCATACCTGCCTATAGCGAAAGGGTATGAATATTCCGATTATGATGATTTTGGAACTTCGAGATCCTATGGATACAGCCGTCCTCATCTGGGGCATGACATGATGGGGCAGGTGGGTACACCGATTATTGCGGTAGAGTCGGGCTGCGTAGAAGCAATCGGGTGGAACCAGTATGGCGGATGGCGTCTGGGAATCCGAAGTTTTGATAAAAAGAGATATTACTATTATGCACATCTGAGAAAGAATTTCCCTTATAACAAGCAGTTGGAGGTGGGAAGTGTAGTGCAGGCAGGAGATGTAATCGGTTATCTTGGACGTACCGGGTACAGTGCTAATGAAAATGTGAATAATATTGATACCTCCCATCTTCACTGGGGACTGCAGCTGATATTTGATGAATCCCAAAAAGAAGGAAACGGAGAAATATGGGTTGACTGTTATCAGCTGACAAGGTTTCTCTATCAGAACAGGAGTCTTACGGAAAAGAATCTGGAGACAAAGGAATATCACAGAATCTATGATTTCAGGGATCCTGCAGTAGAGCAGTATCAAGAAACTTTGGAAAAAGGAGATTGACATAAGTCTGGAATACTGATATAATGAACGTTGTTCAAGATGGAGGTGAGCGTGTGAACCGTGTTGTAACTTCGAGAGAAGAGCTGATAAAAGCTGCGAAGGCAATTGTTTTTGAAGAAGGTGCCGATAAATTAAATATAAGGTATCTGGCTAAAAAATGCGGCATAGCCACGGGTTCCGTTTATAATTATTTTCCATCTAAGTCAGAACTGATATTTGCAGTAGTGGAAGAATTCTGGAAAACGGTATTTCATCAGGATGTATGTAAAATGCAGGGTGATATTTCGTTTGTAGAATTTTTTGAAACTGTTTATCTCAGGCTTTGTGCCAATCTCCAAGATTTCCGTTCGATTTTCATGAGCCAGTTTGAAGCAATGAAGAGTTCGGAAAAAGAAAAAGGCAGGATGGTGGAACAGAAGTATCTGGAACACGTACAAAACGGGTTTTTGATTGCTCTTGGGCAGGATAAAAAAATATCGGATGCTGTATGGACAGATACATTTACAAAAGAGAAATTCGTAGCATTTCTTTTTACCAATATGTTCTCTATGCTTACGGATGAAGAAAGAGACTGCAGTTATTTTAAAGAAGTCTTAAACAGGATTTTATATATTATCTGATCCACTTTTTGACACTTGAAAGAGTGGATTTTCTTAAAAGAAAAATGAACATCGTTCAGTAAAGACGTGTTCAAAATTTTTACACGAGAGGAGAAATGTACATGAAGAAAATGATAAATATTGCCTTTGGTTATGCGATTGCAGCAATGGCAGGAGGCGTCTTCTATCGGGAATTTACGAAGTTTAACGGTTTTGAGGGTCGCACATCCCTGGCATTCGTACATACCCATTTATTTTTACTTGGAATGGTAATGTTCCTGGTGACCGCTTTATTTGTGGGAAAATTAGAGGATTTATGCAGGTCCAGAAAATGGAAAGCATTTATGGTGATTTATAATATCGGCGTACCTTTAACAGCATTGATGCTTCTGATAAGAGGTGTGATACAGGTGCTTGGGATCAAAGGGTCAGCAGCACTGGATGCATCGATTTCGGGTATTGCCGGAATTGGACATATCCTGACAGGTGTGGGTATCGTTTTACTATTTTTATGTTTAAAGGAGTGTGCGGCTAAAAATGAAAAATAAATTTTTTCATATACCGAAGAAGTATCTGCTGCTGGCAGCTGGAATTGTCTGGTTTGCAGCAGGATTCAATATTATAAGAATTGGAATACTGGCTTCCGGCAGGCCCTGGAGCATTTGGGCGGTATTTTCTGCTTTACTGGTATTTGGCGTGTTTTATGGTTTTATTTTTCGACGGTTAATTGGAAAGCATACGGCGCGCATCCTTCGTTACGAAGGGGAACGGATGCATATCCTTCGATTTTTTGATTTAAAATCTTATTGTATTATGGCATTTATGATGACGTTTGGCATTCTGCTGCGGCGTGCAGATGTTTGGCCGGGACATTGTATACGGATGTTTTATACCGGCTTAGGTGCTTCTCTTGTTGCAGCGGGGATAGGGTTTTGTATTAAGTTTGGTACGGTGGAGAAATTAATGGAAGATAAATGTGAGAAAAGTCACGTATTCTAAAGTTTTATAGAGTTTGATATGAGGAATTATTCAGCTTCAGGACAGCAGTATATAAAAATACGTTTTTTTAACTGGATTCGGCGTAAACAGCGGATGACAGTCAAAAAAACGTATTTTTTATTTTAGAGTCAAAACCCAGGTCAAAAAAACGATTCTTTATGAAGATTCTGTTTATTCAAAATCCACTTTCAGAATGGTAAATTATAATTAACATGAAAGGACTGCGTATAACGGGCGGAAAAAGAGATTTCTTTTAGAAAATGATTATGATATGATGTTAATCGTGAAGGAAAGTATTGGGTATGCAGATTAGGGAAATGTCTGCGGGACGGGAGGAAGAAGACGAAATGTATCGTGTAATGGTAGCTGATGATGAACCTTTAATGAGAAAGGCCATGGTTTCTTTGACAAATTGGCATGAGTTAGGATGCGAGGTAGTATATACTGCTGAAAATGGACAACAGGTAATGGAAAATCTTAAGGAGATCAAGCCGGATATTTTAATCACAGATATTAAAATGCCTGGAAAAGACGGGATTGAAATCGCCAAATATATCTGGGAAGAAAAATTGCCTATAAAAATTATTTTACTGACCGCGTATGCTGATTTTTCCTATGCCCAGTCGGCAGTTAAATATAATGTGGTGGACTATGTGACGAAAACAGGCGCTTTTGATGGCCTGATCATGGCGATCAATAAGGCAAAAGATCTGATAAAAAAAGAGCAGACCAGCATATCCAGGGAAGATAAAGAAACGGTGTTGGAATATTTCCTGAAATCGGTATTTGACGGGTCAATTTATGATGAAGAAGAGATACGATCAAAGATGTCAGAACTAGGCATGAAACCGGAAAATTATCTGGTACTGCTCCTGCATTTCCGCCTCAATGAAGACATGACTACGGAGAAGAAAAGCAGGACGTATAAGAGCCTTTTAAACTTCTTTTCCATGGTGTTTGGGGAACAGATGTTAAGAGGGATTCCGGTTCAGCGGGATATGTATGCCATCGTAGTACAAAATGTGCCGGAAAATTATATGGATACCATATTAATGAAGGGACAGCAGATTACAGATATGATGGATAACTTTATGGGGCTGTATGTCAATATCGGAGTCAGTTCCAGGCAGCAGGAAGTTATTTATATGAAAAAAGCCTATGATCAGGCGGAGAGCGTTCTTGGAAACAGCTTTATCAGCGGAGACAGTAAGATTAGCTTTTATGAAAGGGACGGAGTGAATCCGGAAAAATATAGTGCAAAGGTGGATGAATTGATTGAACAGCTCTGCTTTCAGGTAAGCCAGGGCAATACGGAAGAGGTTCAGCTAAAATTCAAAGAAATCTTAAAAACGCAGAAATTGGAGTTGTGCGCAGCAAATACAATTAAAAATTCCGGAATTATTATACAGCAGAGATGCAGAAAAATCTTAGATTCCTTTGGTACAGATATTTATCAGATCACCGGCTATCGCGGAAGCATTACGGAGAAGATTCACCGGTGTTTTTATGCAGATGAGTATGAAAAAGTCATGCTGGAAATTCTGCAGGGTACCTCCTCTTATGTCTCAAACGCATCCAGTCATAAGAATACTATTGTTAATGAATGTGAGCGTTACATAGAAGAAAATTTCCATAAAGGAATAACGGTAACGGATATTGCCGAACACGTTGGTACCAGTATCAGTTACCTGAGCCGAATTTATAAAGAAGCAACAGGGGAAAAAATTCTGAACCGGTTAAATCAGATGCGGATAGAGAAAGCCAAGGATTATCTGAAAAATACAGACATGAAAATATATGAGATTGCAGATGCACTGGGCTTTGAAAATACCACTTATTTTTCATATTTCTTTAAAAAATATACTGGGGTTTCACCAAAAGACTTTAAATAGCGGGGAGGATCGGATGTTGAAGAAAAAAACAATGCTTTTGTTGTTTGTAGCGGCAGCATGCCTCCTGGGCGGGTGTTCAGAAAAAGAGGATGTTCAGGTTACGGATATCATTCTTATGCACGGATGGGGCGGAACACTTCCCACCCATGCCACAATGCAGGAAATCTATCAGGAATTCTCCGAACTAAATCCGGATATTAACCTGATCACCTACCCATCATCAGACAGCAGTATTGCGGTGGAAAAAGCAAATGATATGCTGGCTGTCGGAAAGATGCCGGATATTGTCAGTACAAATGGTTTATCATATTATGTTTTTAATGCGGTAAAAAGGGGAATGGCGCTTGATTTAATGCCATTTATAGAAGAAGACCCGGAGCTGAAAGAGAGTATTCACCCCGCAGTTCTGGCTGGCTGGACCACGGAAGACGGGGCGCTGTATTCTATTCCGGATGCGCTGGAAATAGCAGGGTACTGGTATAATAAGAAATTTTTTGTGGAAGCGGGAATTGTGGATGAGTATGGAGCAGCGAAAACGCCGGATACCTGGGAGGAATTCCTGGCTGACTGTAAAATTTTAAATGCGTGGGGAAAACAGCAGAATCCTGATTTTGCCGCGGCAGCACTAGACAGTGTACAGCTGTCGGAAGATATTTTTCTGGCAAGAGTTGCGGGTGAAGGAGAAGAGGGCGTAGAGCTGGCGTCTAAACTGCCGGAGAATTTCAGCAGTAAGATAATTTTTCAATCTCTAAAGGATATCCGTAAGCTGGGTAAGGAGTCTAACTTTGTGTCCAGCATTGACAATGCAAGGCAGTATTTTCTGGATGGAAAGAGTGCGGTATACTTTAACGGAGTTTGGGATAGTGAGCTGCTTGGAAGCAGTTCCATAAAGGAAGATGTGGCATATGCCAATTACCCTACGAAAGATGGCAGAAGTGTTGCTTATATCTCACCTTCTTCCGGTTACGTGATTTATAAAAATGAGGATCCGAAAAAGCAGGAGGCCTGTATCCGATTCCTTAAATATATGCTGAGTGAAGAAGTTCAGAAAAAAATGGCAATGGAAACCGGACAGGCACCGTCTAATCCTAATGTAAGTGGAAATGAAATCAAAGAAGGCTATCCACTTTTGGGAGAAGCGTTGGAACTTGCTAATGATGCAGACATACACATTAAGGCAATCAGCCTTTCCTGGGGAAATGATGCGGTAGATGATCTGTCCCAGCGTTTATATGAGGAAGCACAAGGCAAAATAGGACCGGAGACAGTGGTCAATTATCTAAATCAATAACAGAGAATATAGGCGGAGGAAACGATGAAGGATAGAAAAACGAAACGTCATTCCCTAAGAGAGAAAATGATGGCATTAAATCTCAGCGTTACACTGCTGTCCCTTATTTTCTGCGGGGTGGTATTCATCTGTTCGGTTTGGCTGATCGTGGGAAAGTATATAGAACATGATCTGGATTTTTTCCTGACCGAAACAAATAATAATCTCAATACGAAAACAGAATATCTGGAAAATATTATTTATGAAATCCGGGGTTCCGAAGAACTTATGGCATATCTGGATAAAGCAGGCAGGGCGGATCTGGACGATAAGGAACAGGAGAGGCTGCAAAATATTTATACCCGTACGGTAAATATCAGCAGTCAGAAAAACCTGGGCAATGGTAATGAACCGATTGTGGAAAAAGTGTATTTATTTGACAGTCAGGATGACTTTTTATTTACCGGTTACTATGCGATGGTGGAGTCAGAAGTACAAAAAAGCAGGGAAGAAGCAATCGGGGTATATAATAATTTCAGGAAACAACAGGAAAAACCGGGAGGCAGCGCAGATTACTGTTATTATCCGGGTCAGCAAGGTAGGGAGTACCTTGCATTTACCCTGTATGACCGGAATATGAAGGATCAGGGCAGTGTTATCTTTGAGATCCGCCTGGATGTTTTGGAAGGTATTATGAACCAGGTGGAGAATTATAAGGGAGCTTTCTGGATGTTATATGACCGGAGGGGCAATATAATCAGTGGTGAGAATTATAATATGGCTGGTGAGAAGTTAGGTGAGATCAATCAGTCATTTCAGACGGTACCATATGAGGACGTAATTGATAACACGGGGTTTCGCCTGTATACAGAAGATATGAGCATGTATCTGAGGGCTACCATAGGAATTCCGGAGGGACAAACTACCTACTTACTTTATGATTCCGTTAAAATTTATATTTTTATACTGGCTGTAATCTGTGTTGGAGTATTTGCCGCATTTGTAACGATTGTCTATCATCTGACAAAACCACTGAAAGAATTTACAGAAAAACTGCAGTCTGTAAAAGAAGGGGATTTTGAAACAAAACTTCCGGATTATAGTACAGAAGAATTCCATGAGATTAGCCTGGTATTCAATGAAATGACCGAATATGTAAATTATCTGATTAAACAGGTTTATGAGAAACAGCTATCAATTAAAGAAATGGAATTGAAGTTTTTACAAACCCAGGTTAATCCCCATTTTATGTTTAACGTATTAAATACGATTGCACTGCAGGCAAGGATGGATCATAACGATGAGACCTATAAGATGATAACCTCATTTTCCCAGCTGATACAGGCGAAAATATATCGAAAAGATACGGAGAAGGTACAGATACGGCAGGAACTGGAGTATGTGGAATATTACCTGTATCTGCAGAGCTACCGTTATGGAGACAGACTTAATTATAATATTATTGTGGAAGATGAAGAAGTATTGGATATGTTTATTCCTAAGCTGTGTCTTCAGCTGATTGTAGAAAATGCGGTAGTACATGGGATTGAGCCTAAACTGGAACCGGGTTTTGTAGAAATCGTCATGTTTGAAAAGGACCGCAGTATCTATATTGAAATAAGTGATGACGGTGTGGGATTTGATCAGGAAGGGCAGGTAAGCCTTCCAATCAACAAAGAAGTGAAAGAAAAAGGACACAATCATGTGGGACTAAATAATGCCCATCATATCATACAGCTCACTTATGGTGAGAAATACGGAATCCATATTTTTTCTAAAAAAGGAGATGGATCAAAGGTTACCGTACATATACCGTTTGATGAAGGAAACTGCACAGAATAATGTGCAGTTTTTTATGTGGAAAAGAACGCCTTTTATACATGGGAATGACGAAAAGGAATTAACTGGAATAATTCTAAAATTGTTATAAAAAAACAGACATTCTGTGTCGTAAACCGCGAAGTGTGTTATAATGACCTTACACTTCAGATGGCAAGATTATCCCACACTGAAAAGTGCGGGATGAAAGGATCTGAATTGGAAATATGGCGCAGTGTAGGTGTTTTGGATTCACAGAGGAGGAATGATTATGAAGAAATGCAGAATTGGAATTATTGCAGATACCCATGGATTATTGAGACCGGAAGTTTTAGAAGTTCTGGAAATGTGTGATTATATCATACATGCAGGCGATATTAATAAGGCTGAAGTATTAGAGGAGTTAAAACGGATTGCTCCGGTATACGCAGTCCGCGGAAATAATGACAAAGCGCAGTGGGCGGAAGAATTGCCAGAGGAACTATATTTTGAAATCTCAGATATGAAATTCTATATGGTTCATAATAAAAAATCCATTCCGGAAAATCTTACGCATGTGGGCGCTGTAATAATTGGACATTCCCATAAGTATTTTTGTGAAGAAAAAGATGGAGTCCTGTGGCTCAATCCCGGCAGCTGTGGCAAACGCCGGTTTGATCAGCAGATTACCATGGCGGTTATGGAAATCCATGACGGCAGATATATGGTTGAAAAAATAGAGCTAAACCAGGAATTGCAGGAGGGGTAGGAATTTTTGACAAGTGAAATTCGAAATCCCTATCTGCGGCAAAGCCTGTATGAGACTGCTTTAAAAATAGGAAGCGGAGAACTTGGTCCGGATGAAGAAACACTGTTTCAATGGATCCGGTTCTGCACGGCTAAAAAATACCGTTATCTGTATGAATACCGTGAAATTACAAATCCATTATTGGAAAGAAAAGATGATGAAGATATCTGTTCCGGTGAAGAGCCACATGCAGTCTGCAGGATACTGGGGATTCAGACGGATCGATACCTAACCTGGGAGCGGGTAAATTTCCGGGAACAGAATTCTCAGCTGCTGCATGGGAACATGCAGGACAAGGGTAAAGAGCAGACAGCAGAAAAACGAAAAGGCAATGGGGGTATTTATGAAAATCTCATACACAGAGACTTCCGCCCCTTGACCCGGGGCGAAAAGTATAGTATTGGCATTGGCGTATACACTACGAAAATGGATGGGCCCATATATCTTGCAGGCATTATAGATATGTATGATAAAAGTGCCGCCGGTGTCATGCTGGGCGGCTATCGTTCTGCAGAGCTTGCCGGAGCGGCAATGGATATGATTCTGGAATCGAAAAAAGCAAATGCACCTATTCTTCATAGCAGTCAAAACCCCATTTATCGAACAAAAGATTATCATCAGGAGATAGAAGCCCGGGCGCTTACACCGTCCATGACATCTCCCGGAGAACGGGGCGGAAACGCTGTGATCAGCACTTTCTTCTCCCAGATAAAACGCAGAATGAAGGGATATCAGTTTGAGGATTGGCAGGATGCAGTGAACTGGATGGAAAATGACCTGTTATTACATAGAAAAGTTTGGATCAGGTAATATCTGTGAAAAGGAGACGATGATATGGCAGAAGACATCGATAGAAACCAAGAAGAAGAAATGGAACAAGCAGTTAAGATAGCGGTAAACAGCGGTTTTCACCACGCGGTATGGATAGACAGCAAAGAATTGATTTTCGATGCTGCCCTTCGTAAATACTGTGAAGAGAATCTCTGTGGAAATTATGGAAAGAACTATGCCTGTCCACCGGATTGCGGGACTGCGGTTGACATGGAAGAAAGAGTAAGAAAATATAAAAAGGCACTGGTTTTGCAGACGATAACCCAGGTTGAGGATATTATGGACAGCCAGGAGACAAAAGCTGTTAAAAAGCGCCACAACCAGAAGACACGGGAATTTGTTGCCAGAATGGAAGAGAACGGAAAGCAGGGACTTATTATTATGGCAGGACCCTGTTCTCTTTGTGCAAATTGCGGGATTCAGGAAGGTATGCCCTGCAGGTTCCCCAAGAAGATTGCATCCTGTTTGTCGGCTTACTGTATCAATGCACAGAAAATGGCAGAGAACTGCGGTTTGGAATACTGGTGCAAGGATAACCGGGTAGCATTTTTCAGCGTCTATCTGACGGAAGAAGCAGAAGAAATCAACGAAGGAAGTGAACTGCTATCTTTCACAGATAAAATGCGGTGGTGAACAGGATGGAATATGAACTGATTTACAGTACCAGAAAAACCCTTGCCATTCAGCTTATGGAGGATGGCAATGTAGTGGTGCGGGCACCTAAAAGAGCCGGAAAGCATGCAATAGAGAAGTTTCTGAAAGAAAAAGAAGACTGGATACTGACAAAACAGCAGGAAATCCGGGAAGCTTCTGAAAATAGGAAAAGCAGACAGTTAACGGATGCCCAGAGGCTTAAGATGATCAATCTGGCAAAAGAAGTGTTTGGTGCAAAGGCGGCGTACTTTGCCAGAATAATGGGTGTTTCATATGGAAGAATTACTATTCGGGAACAGAAGACCAGATGGGGAAGCTGCAGCTCAGCAGGGAATCTGAATTTTAACTGGAAACTTTTGCTGGCGCCGGAAGAAGTAGTGGATTATGTGGTGATACACGAACTTGCCCACCGGAGAGAGATGAATCATTCAGCACGGTTTTATGCGGTGGTAGCAGAGATCATGCCGGATTATAAAGTGTGGCAGCGGTGGTTGAAAGTGAATGGAAAGCGGTTATAGAATTACATGAAGTTATCCGTTAAGAGCAGGTTTTGTCTAATTATATGACGTGGCGGTAATCGGAGTGGCGGTGACCGAAGCGACGGCAATTAGAGTGACGGCGATCGAAGTAACTGCGATCGAAATGGCGGCAATCGAAGTAACGGCGACCGAAGTAACGGCAATCGAAGTAACGGCAATCGAAGTAACGGCGATCGAAGTAACGGCAATCGAAGTAACGGCAATCGAAGTAACGGCGATCGAAATGGCGGCAACCAAAGTAACGGTGATCGAAATGGCAGCAACCAAAGTAACGGCGACAGAAGTAACAGCAATCGAAGTGACAGCAATCAAGATTAGGGTTAATGAGATCAGAAAGGGAGTTTTATATGAGAAGTGAGCAGGAGATGTACGAACTGATAGTAGGAGTTGCGAAAAATGATGACAGAATTCTGGGGGTTTATTTAAATGGGTCCAGAGCGAAATCTGATGCGCCAAGGGACTTATTTCAGGATTATGACATTGTGTATGTGGTAACAGAAACCGCATCTTTTTTAGAAGACAGGGAGTGGATTAAGGTATTCGGAGAACTTCGTATGGTACAGGAACCGGATAAGCTGGATAAAATGCTGGGGAGGCAGGTGGATTTTACCAGCTCATATGGATATCTTATGCTGTTTCAGGATGGAAACCGCATCGATTTGCATATACAGATTCTGGAAGCCGTTGAAACGGAAGAGTATTTCAAGGATTCTACAGTGATTCTCTGGGAGAAGGATGGCTGTTTAAGTAAAATCAATGATATCAAAAGGTACAGCTATCTGGTAAAATGCCCGCAGGAAGGGGATTATACTGCATGCTGCAACGATTTCTGGTGGTGTATGGCAAATGCTGCAAAGGGAATCTGGAGAGATGAATTACCCTATGCAAAAAACATGCTGGAGACAGTAATCCGGCCGAAGTTGGATCTCATGGTCGGCTGGTGGATCGGATGTCAAAATAATTTTGAGGTATCATCCGGGAAGATGGGGAAATATTTTAAACGCTATCTTACCGAAGAATACTGGAGACTCTACAGGCAGACCTATACGGATGCAGTTTATGAAAATATGTGGCTGGGAATATGGGCAGCCTGCAGCCTTTTTCGGGAACTGGCAAAAAGTGTTGGAGCACAATTGGGCTTTTTGTATCCAATGCAGGATGATGAAAATATGACGGAATATCTGGAAGCCGTAGAATCACTTCCAGCAGACGCTGTGGATCTTCCGTTATAAAAATGAAACTACGAAGCAAAGGAATAGAGAATGAAACTAAAATATCTGGAATATTTTATCGTTATTGCAGAACAGAAGAGTTTGCATAAAGCGGCTGAGGTCTTGTTTAACTCTCAGCCTAATCTGACCAGGGCAATGCACAGCCTGGAAGAAGAAGTAGGGGCGGAATTGCTGATAAGATCTAATCAGGGGGTAGAATTAACACCTATAGGTGAAAGTTTATATTATTATGCCAAGTCTATCCTAACCCAGTTAGATGCTGTATCAGGTTTAAAGATGCTGAGTCAGGAAACGGTGCAGAGTAAATTAAATGTTGCCGTTGCCAGGATTATTTTTGCGGATGATTTAATGCTGCGCTTCTACGAGACGGTAAAGTCAAACCATACAACGATTAATTTATTTGAAACCACAGTAGAAGAGGTGATTAACAGTGTGGCTACAATACAGTCAGAAATAGGCATTGTTGCAATCAATACCTTCCAGTTTCCTATCTTTCGCAGATCGCTGGAATTAAAAGAAATGGAATACGAAGTTCTGGACAGGGGTCCAATCTATATACAGGTGAGCGAAGAAAGTCCACTGTTAAAACAGGAAAAAATATATGCAAGGGATTTGCTGGATTATAGTTACATTCACCTTCCATATGATTATTATGCTAATATAAATTTTGGATTAGATATGGGAGGTGTCCGTTTTTCAGATTTTAGGAAAACGATAACCATGAATAATTATCATGCGATCATACGAATGTTAAAGCACGCAGACGCCTTTATTTTCGGGAACAAATGGCAGATGGAAGAACTTGCAAAAGGCAGAATTGTCAGCAGGGAAATAGAAGATGTTACCGGTGAGATGCTGCTTATTTGGATAAAACGAAAAAAAGAAGTGATCTCAGGGAATTGTCGAAAATTCCTGCAACTATTCCGGGAATACTATGGGGATAAATCAGATACCCGCGATACCTAAAAAGCATCACAAGGTTATCCGGATTAAGTATTGGCATGATTTTGGATATGGCGGTATAATCTAGGCAGATAGTAAGAAATATCCAAGTCAGAGAGCCATAGCAGCATTAAATAAAGACATAGGAGTGGCAAATATGGCGGAAGAGAAGAAATTACCTAACGAAGAGGAACAATTATCAACCGAAGCGGCCAAGAGAGCGGCGGGCGAGACAGCTGCAAAGTCGGCGGGAAAAGCAGCCGGAAAGACAGCAGAAGAACTGGCGAAAGCACTTATCAGGCAAAAGATTATTATCGGAAGCTTGGCAGGTGTAATTGCTCTGGGCGGTGCAGGAGCAGCAATTGGTTATAATATGGGATGGTTTGGTAACAAACCAGCTTCCTCTCAGATGACAGAGTCGATAGCAGATGTATCCACAGAAAAGCAGCAGCCGGCATCCGCAGATGTTGATCCAAATGCAGGAGAGTGGGACGGGACAGTACCCCAGGCACCTAAAGGTGATCCAAATGCAGATTCCATAGCGATCCCGGGATATCCTCAGATCTATTTACCGGCTGGTAAGACTGAAGTAGATGTGGCATTTTCAAATCCGGAAGGAAACCCCTGTTATTTTACCTTTGAACTTGTATTAAAAGATACGGATGAAGTACTGTATACTTCAAAACAGGTTCCGCCGGGTGAGGCAATTACTCATATTACTTTAAACCGTGCGCTGGATGCGGGAGAATATCCGGCAGTATTAAAAATATCCACATTCCATATCGTAACCCAGTCCGGTATGAATGGTGCAAATGTGGAGACAACGCTGGAAGTGAAGTAAGGAGGCGTATAGGAGGGTGGTATTTAGACACAGATCCTGGAAGAAAGGTTTTCCTCTAATTCTGATCGCAGCCCTGATAACACAAACGTTTCCCATGAAAGTGGTTAGAGCCGAAGAGGCAGGCAGTTGTATCTGTTCCTGTGAACAGTGCAGCTGCGATAATGAGGAAAAAGAAGAAATAATAAGTGACGATCTTACAGAGGGTAATGAAATATGTGCTTGTAATGAAGCGGAATTAAATCAAGGTTGTGTCCGGTGTGGAGAAGGATGCACCTGCTGTCTTATGAATGCCGGGACAGAAAATTCGGTATGCAGCCATCAACACGATGGAACTTGCGGGTATGCAGAAGCGTTACCTGAGGTTTCCTGTGATATGGATTGCAAAGATACAGATGGTGATGGCATGATTGAACATTGCCAGGGATGCTCTTATATGCCTGCAGTTGAAGGAAAACCATGTATGCATGTACATGATGAATATTGTGGGTTTTATATGGAAGAAACAGTAATCCAGCCGGAAGAAATGACAGAAGAAGATACAGAAAATATGTCGGAACTTTCGACAGAGCAGGTTCTTAATGATGTGGAAGAGGTGACTGAGGATGAGAGGAAAACCATAGAGGAGACCAACGGGAATTCCAATACGGATTCAGAAGAGGAAACAGAAGCTGAAAAGTGTTTAGAGACCGAAAAATGTACGGAAACGGAAAGTGACGTGCAGGAAGCTGGTAGTACAAAAGAAAAAAGTAAAGTGCCTGAAAAAGACAGCACCCAACAGGAGACAGAAGTACGGAATGAAGCAAAAGCTTTAAAGCCCAAAACAGACAAAGTCATAACGCAGGAATCAGATAGCGAAACAGAAAAGGAAAAGGGCGATGGCTCGTATGATATTCAATCGCCATACTATGCTATTAAAATTCCTTTGGAAGTGATGATCAATGAAAGCACGGACTTTGAGATTGGGACTTCTTTTATAAAAGATGTGGGAGATAAAAAAGCATATCTTGAGATAGATGGGGACTGGGCAGATGATGGAACAGATTGTTTTGTTCTAATGCGGGACGGCGATGAAGATACAACCTGGAAATATCAATTATATATAGAAGGAAAGTTGATACGTAGGGGAGATAATCGCATAGGATTGGATCAGACAAAGGATAGCCAGAAGGCAAGGATTGTATCAATGGATGATAAAGAGATCGTGCCGGCTGGGAAGTATAGTGGTGGTTTGAGATTTAATGTAGTCTATGAATAAATAATTGTAAAATATAGGAGGAATTTATCATGATGAAAAAAAGATTAGTGGCGTTTGGGTTAGCTGGGGTTATGTTGATGGGGATGAGTATGAATGTGTTTGCGGCGGATGTGGAAGTAAATTATACAGGTACGGAAACAGTCGAACAAGGAACAAAAATAACTGCGACTGTACCAGATCGATATACAATAGTCATTCCAAGCGAGATAAGTGATGGAGTTAATACTGTAGCTCTTTCAGCAAAAGATGTAAGCCTCGCAGTGGGGCACACTGTTGATGTATCTCTTAAAAATGGTAAGGTGGAAATGGCTATAGGGGATAGCACAAAAGAAGATGAAAAATATGATTTGCTTTTGAAAAAAGATAGTACTGATGTTGGTACCAAGTCAATAATAAATTTAACGACTGCAGATGAAACCCCAACAGTTAATTTAACATTAGACACAGCGGGAGGAAAAAATAAAAAAGCAGGGTCATACGCTGGTACTGCTACTTTTATAATAAAATATAGCGACGGAACGCCAAGTAACTAATTTTGGTGTATAATAAATATGTGATGATATATCTTGATAGAGAGGTTGCAATATACTTTTCTGTCAAGATTTTTTGTTATAATTAAGTTTGATTAATTAGTATTCTTTTCCATGTAATAAACGATGGTAAACACAGCATGTAAAAAATTTTCCCAAAAAACAACGTTACATATCCCCCAAAGTATGCTATACTATCATCGAAGATTCTACTCGGGTCAATGACCTGCTGGAAAGAAAAAATATAGCAGAGGTGCAAAGATGAAGAGAGTATTACTGAAACTCAGCGGCGAAGCGTTAGCCGGAAGTAAGAAGACAGGGTTTGATGAGCCTACCGTAACGGAAGTGGCGAATCAGGTAAAGCAATTAGTAGATGATGGTATTGAAGTTGGAATCGTAATTGGCGGTGGTAATTTCTGGAGGGGACGTTCCAGTGAGACAATCGACCGCACGAAGGCAGACCAGATTGGAATGCTGGCAACTGTTATGAATTGTATTTATGTTTCAGAAATTTTCCGTTCCGTTGGAATAATGACACAGATTTTAACGCCATTTGCATGTGGCTCTTTCACAAAACTGTTCTCGAAGGACCGTGTGAATAAATATTTTGAAAAAGGAGTTGTTTCTTTCTTTGCGGGAGGAACCGGACATCCTTATTTCTCAACCGATACTTCTACTGTACTCCGTGCCGTTGAAATTGAAGCAGATATGATTCTGCTTGCAAAGGCTGTTGACGGGGTTTATGACAGCGATCCAAAGGACAACCCGGATGCTAAGAAATACGACGAGATTTCTATCCAGGAAGTAATTGATCAGAAACTGGCTGTTGTGGACATGACGGCATCTATACTCTGTATGGAGAATAAAATGCCGATGCTGGTATTTGGCTTAAACGAAAAGGACAGCATTGTCAATGCCGCAAAAGGTAAGATTAACGGTACAAAAGTAACCGTATAATTTCAACTATAAAAATCAGGAGGAATGAAAAATGGATGAAAGAATTAAGTTATACGACACAAAAATGACAAAATCTTATGATAACCTGTTATCAGAGTTTGGAGCGATCAGAGCCGGACGTGCGAATCCACATGTATTGGATAAGATTAAGGTAGATTATTACGGAACCCCGACACCCCTTCAGCAGGTTGGTAATATTACTGTTCCGGAAGCCAGAATGATTCAGATTCAGCCTTGGGATGCAACTCTCGTTAAGGCGATTGAAAAAGCAATCATGACTTCTGATCTTGGAATTAACCCGAATAACGATGGTAAGATTATTCGCCTTGTATTTCCGGAATTAACAGAGGAACGCAGAAAAGAACTGGTTAAAGATGTGAAGAAAAAAGGCGAGGCTGCTAAGGTTGCAATCCGTAATATTCGTCGTGATGCAAACGATGCTTTTAAGAAAATGGCAAAAGAAGATGTATCTGAGGATGAGATCAAAGAATTAGAAGATAAGACTCAGAAAATGACGGACAAATACATCAAGGAAGTGGACAAGGCAGTAGAAGAAAAGTCCAAAGAAATCTTAACGGTTTAAGAAATTATTATAATTTTATAAATAATAGAAGGGGGCTTCTTGACAGTCCCCTTTTTTGTGATATGATGGAAAAAGGTCTATGAAATGGCAGTGTTTTGGCTGTCCTGTGAGATAGGCGCAGGAGGGAGAATAAAGATGGCAATACCACAGCATGTGGCAATTATACTGGATGGAAATGGAAGATGGGCGAAGAGCAAAGGAATGCCCAGAAATTACGGGCATGTCAGAGGAGCAAAAAATCTGGAGATTATTTGTGAAGATGCTTATAATATGGGAATCAAATATTTGACGGTGTACTTGTTCTCAACAGAGAACTGGAACCGTCCAAGCGAAGAGGTGGCATCACTTATGAAGCTGTTTCGTAGCTATACGAAGACCTGTATTAAGACGGCTCAGAAGAATAATATGAAGGTGCGTATGTTGGGAGATCCCTCGGCATTGGATCCGGATTTACAGGCTAGTATGCGGTCTTTGCAGGAGACATCGAAGAATAATACGGGACTGAATTTTCAGATTGCCATTAATTATGGAAGCCGTGATGAAATCGTGCGTGCTATCCGCAATCTGGCACAGGACTGTAAGGATGGAAAAGTAATGGTATCGGATATTACGGAGGATGTTTTTTCCGATTATCTGGATACGAAAGGGATACCGGATCCGGATCTTCTGATTCGAACCAGCGGGGAACTTCGGCTTTCCAATTATTTGATGTGGCAGCTGGCATATACGGAATTTTATTTCACAGATGTGCCGTGGCCGGCATTTAATAAGAATGAACTGATGAAAGCGATTGATAAATTCAATGGCAGAGATCGGCGTTTCGGGGGCGTGAAGGAGGATTAACCATGTTTGTGACGAGGCTCATAAGTGGTATTGTGTTGGTACTGATTGCGCTGTTGACGATTATTTCAGGGGGCTATGTATTATTTGCTACCTTGCTTCTGATATCGTTGATCGGCTTGAACGAACTTTACAGAGCAATGAAAGTAGAATCCGAGCAGAACCATGGACTGGCAATAGTAGGTTATATTGGAACTGTTGGTTACTATTTCATGTTACTTTTTGGATTTGAAGCATATAGTATGATAGGGCTGATTTTTCTGCTGGTAGCATTTATGTTTGTCTATGTGTTTACATTCCCGAAGTATCGGGCAGAACAGGTGATGGCAGGATTTTTTGGCGTTGCCTATGTATCTGTGATGCTGTCCTATATTTTCCAGACGAGAAATCTACAGGACGGTGCATTTATCGTGTGGCTGATTTTCCTGTGTTCCTGGGGATGCGATACCTGTGCGTACTGTGTGGGTGTATTAATTGGGAAACATAAAATGTCTCCGAAGTTAAGTCCGAAAAAATCCATAGAAGGGGCAGTTGGCGGAGTGGTCGGCGCTGCACTTCTGGGAGCAATTTATGCTGCTGTAATTGGAAAATATCTGGAGGCACAGAATCAGATTGCAGTCTATGCGGTTATTTGCGGAATTGGTGCATTGATTTCCATGGTAGGCGACCTGGCAGCTTCTGCAATTAAGAGAAATCACGAAATTAAGGATTACGGCAAGCTGATACCGGGGCATGGCGGGATACTGGACCGTTTTGACAGTGTTATATTTACAGCTCCGGTTATTTACTTTTTAGCAACACTTTTTAATTAAGAATCAGAGTGTGTTTGAAAAAGTGCCTGGCTAATGGGCGGGCAGATTGCTGCAATGATATTTTAAGTACACTCCAAGAAAGAACAAGAGAGGATTTTTTATGAAGACGATAGCAGTGTTAGGATCAACAGGTTCTATCGGAACCCAGACATTAGAAGTAGTAAGGGAAAATAATGACTTACAGGTAGCGGCATTGGCGGCAGGCAGTAATATCGTGCTTTTGGAAAAACAAATTCGGGAATTTGCGCCAAAGGCAGTTGCGGTCTGGGATGAGAAATCTGCTTCGGAATTAAAAGAATCCGTTAAAGATCTGGATGTAAAAGTTGTAAGCGGCATGGAGGGATTAATTGAGATCTCTACGCTGCCGGAGGTGGAGATTCTGGTCACTGCTATTGTGGGGATGATTGGAATTCTGCCTACAATTGAAGCAATTAAGGCGAAAAAGGATATTGCGCTGGCAAATAAGGAAACACTGGTTACGGCAGGACATATTATTATGCCATTAGCTAAAGAATGCGGTGTCCGTATTTTGCCTGTGGACAGTGAACACAGCGCGATTTTCCAGTCCTTAAACGGAGAGAATCCAAAAAGAATTGGTAAAATACTTTTGACGGCATCAGGCGGTCCATTCAGGGGAAAAACCAAATCATTTTTGGAAAAAGTCAGGTTGGAAGATGCTTTGAAGCATCCAAACTGGGCAATGGGACAGAAAATTACCATAGACTCGGCAACATTGGTAAATAAAGGTTTGGAAGTTATGGAAGCCAAGTGGTTGTTTGGAGTAGATTTGGATAAAATACAAGTAGTGATACAGCCGCAAAGTATTATCCATTCTATGGTGGAATATGTAGATGGAGCGATTATGGCAGAACTGGGAACACCGGATATGAAGCTGCCGATACAATATGCGCTTTATTATCCGGATCGTAAGTACCTGGGCGGAGAACGGCTGGATTTTTGGAAATTGTCACAGATTACCTTTGAAAAACCGGATATGGATACTTTCCTCGGACTGCCGCTGGCATTTCAGGCATCGAAGGCAGGCGGATCTATGCCGACGGTATTCAATGCAGCCAATGAGCGTGCAGTCAGTAAATTTTTACATAAGGAAATCCGTTTCCTGGATATTTATGATATCATTATGTACTGTATGGAGGAACATAAGACCATCCAGAATCCAACTGTGGAAGAGATACTGGCTACGGAACAGGCAACTTATGAATTGATTGAAAGCAGGTGGTAGATTGAAAATCGTTATTGCTATATTAATATTTAGTATAATCATTATTATTCATGAGCTGGGACATTTTATCCTGGCGAAATTAAATGGAATTACCGTTACAGAGTTTTCAGTGGGTATGGGTCCAAGACTGGTAAGCACTACAAAAGGTGAGACCAGGTATTCGCTGAAACTGCTCCCGTTCGGAGGTTCCTGTATGATGCTTGGGGAAGATGAAGCAGCCGGTGACGATGGTTCCTTTGGCAGTAAATCCGTTTGGGCAAGAATTTCCGTTATTGCCGCAGGTCCGATATTTAACTTTATTTTAGCATTTGTTCTGGCATTGTTTATTATTGGTAGCATTGGCCATGATTCACCTGTAGTAGGAGCCGTTACCAAAGGTTATCCTGCGGCAGAAGCAGGTCTAAAAGAAGGCGATGTTATTACGAAGATGAATAATAAGAAGATACGTGTTTCCAGAGAAATCAATAATTATGTTACATTTAATCAGGGGAAACCGGTTACGCTTGATTTTGAACGGGATGGGGAAAGCCATACTATTCAGATGACACCTGAGAAGACGGACAGCGGCAGATACGTATTCGGCATTGCTCCTGCAGGTACCAGAGTGAAAGGCAATCCTATAAGTACTCTTAAGTATAGCGCCTATGAGGTGAAATATTGGATCGATACCACGATTGGAAGCCTGAAGATGCTTGTCAGAGGTCAGGTGGGTATCAATGATATGTCGGGTCCGGTTGGTGTTGTAACGATCATTGGAGATGCATACGAAGAGAGTGCCAGAGAGGGAGGCGGTTTCCTGGTTTGGCTGAATATGCTGAACATTTCCATATTATTAACTGCCAATCTTGGGGTTATGAATCTGCTCCCGCTTCCGGCTTTAGATGGCGGCAGGCTGGTATTTTTAATTCTGGAAGCTATCAGGGGAAAGAGGATCAGTCCGGAAAAAGAAGGAATGGTACATTTTGTTGGGCTAATGGCACTTATGGTTCTGATGGTAGTCGTTATGTTTAATGATGTTATGAAGATTCTGTAAATGTGATCAGGCTGGTACACCGTTTATAAAAATATAGGATCATTATAGCAGAGTATTTTGTTTATTTTAGAAGTGTAAAAGTCAGAGCTGCGAAATAAAGGAAGATTAACTTTATTTCGCAGCTTTTTTTATTAAAGAAGTGAAGGAACTATTTTAGAAGAATTTTTAAGAGACAGTTCAAAAACGCGGTTTTTTGTCAGGAAAGCTCTCATTGCAGACAGATAACGAATATCGTATACACATGTTAAATTTCTGCATATACTATAGATGACAGGATATTTGCGAGGTCAGGCATGTCAAATAATACAATCAAAGCCATGCAGCAGGACACCCCGGATCGGGGGCGTTTACAGATACGTGTACTGTCGAACCAGCGTGCTACGCCGGTTGCAGACGCGACGATAGATATCTCCTATTCAGGGGACCCGGAAAGTACAGTAGAAGAAATCAAAACAGACAGCACAGGACAGACGGCAGCTATAGAATTGGCAACGCCGCCTCTGGAATACAGTCTTGCTCCATCAGAGACACAGCCTTATTCGGAGTATACACTTCGGATTACTGCTGAAGGATTTGAGACAATCACGATTAGTGGTACAGAGATTCTGGCGGATCAGACAGCTTTGCAGGAAGTGCGGCTGCGCCCCCTTGTTGATAATGAAGGGATTGATGTAATCGTAATTCCGGCACATACGCTCTATGGGGTTTATCCGCCGAAGATCGCGGAAGCGGAAATTAAGCCTGTTAATCAGATCGGGGAAATTGTTCTGAGCCGTGTCGTTATCCCTGAATTTATCGTGGTACACGATGGTTCTCCAAGGGACACAACAGCGACAGACTACTACATTCGTTACAAGGATTATATCAAAAATGTAGCGTCAAGCGAGATCTATGCGACCTGGCCAAGAGCTACAATTGAAGCGAATGTACTGGCTATTATGTCATTTACTTTGAACAGGGTTTATACGGAATGGTACCGGAATAAAGGATTTGATTTTACGATCACCTCATCTACAGCATTTGACCATAAATGGATCTATGGCCGCAATATATTTGAAAGCATTTCGGAAGTAGTAGATGATTTGTTCAGTAATTATCTGTCCAGGCCGAATGTTAAACAGCCTATTCTGACACAGTATTGTGATGGACAGAGAGTCCAGTGTCCAAACTGGATGACGCAGTGGGGATCAAAGACACTGGGGGATCAGGGGTACACACCGATTGAGATTCTGCGTAATTATTATGGTCAGAGTATGTATATTAATAGTGCAGAGGAAATTGCGGGCATTCCTTCATCCTGGCCGGGTTACAGTCTGGATATTGGTTCCAGCGGGGATAAAGTCAGACAGATTCAGGAACAGTTAAATGCAATTTCCAATGCATATCCGCTGATACCTAAAATTGCAGTGGATGGGATTTATGGAGAGGGTACGCAGAATGCAGTCCGGGTATTCCAGGATGTGTTTGGGCTGCCGGAGACGGGGATAGTAGATTATAGAACCTGGTATAAGATTCAGGAGATTTATGTGGGTGTTACCAGGATAGCAGAATTAAATCCGTGATTTGGTTAATGAAGTGCAAATTGAATCGCATGATTTATGAGATGATTTAGAGGATCATTATAAAAGCTCTAATTAGTGAAAGCGTGTTTGAAAAAAGGGAAGGATATCTTTCAGACACGCTTTTATTTTTTGTTTTCCGGCTAAGCTGTGCTGTCCAGGGCTTTGTGACATAATTTGCCGGAATTTTCATGCATAGGGGATGCGTTTATTGAATCAGGCATATTAGTACTAGAGCGTGTCAGGAGGCTGATCCGCCATGCAGAATAGCAGTCAGCTGTGTAAGCAGGCCACTGCTGCCATTAACAGAAATATTGCCCACGTTCTCACAGATTTTTTCCAGATACTCAAGTTCTTTGAGTTTATATAGTGTAGTATTTTCATCCATAAGCCGGGCGGTATTAAGCAGTGACCGTGTAGAAGCGACTTCTTCCCGGCGGGTAATCACGTTTGCCTGGGCGCGTTTTTCGGCAATTAGTACGGTATTCATAATATCCCGGATTTCACCGGGGAGTATGATGTCTTTTACGCCTGCATCAGTAATTTCTACGTAGAGTTCACTTGATTTTTCTTTTAGCTTTTCGAAGACATAGGCAGAAATCTGCTCTTTATTTTCAAGAATCTCATCAATGCGGTATTTACTGATATAATCCCGAAGTGCAAATTGGGCCGCAACATGCATTTGTTCCTCATAATTATCTATTTCTGTAAATATTTTTACGTAGTCTGTGATCCTATAAGTACATACGAAATTGATTCGTAGTGCGACTTTATCCTGAGAGAGTATTTCCTGCCCGTTTATATCCATTTGGGTAAGACGGGTATCTACAATGCTGTAGTCAACCTTTGTACTGCATTTCCAGTAGTAGTAGGTTCCTGCATCAAGCAGTTTTACCAGCTTCTGGTCATAGTATAACAGTGCTTTCTGATATTCTTTCACTTCAATTTTAGAATATAGATATGATGGGATTTTACTAAAAATATACTGCGGTATATCGGTTGGTACCTCCGGCGCCTTGATGGACACTTTGGTAAATTCATGTTTATGAATAACAGACCAATATGCGTATTTGCCGCGCCTTAGTATTTCCTCAAATTTACCGTTTATAAAATGAAGTGCCAGTTCTTCATCCGCGATATCTACAGTGGCTGTCTGTCTTTCAACCTTTTCATTACGAAGCAGAACTTCCGGTGAGCAGGTCTCAGATGTAAGCGGCTGATCAAGCTGGACGATTTCTATGTTTTGAGTGCCAAAGATGAAATATCTTCCGGCTTCCAGTAATTTCACAAACTTTCCGTTTTTAAAGAGCAGGCCTCTTTGATTTTCCTGAATAATAATGCGCATATGTATACCTCCCGATGATTCTTTGATTGACAGACATCCAATGTAAAAAATGCGGCTGAGTAATTAAGTTTAACATTGTCACGGGCGTAAGCATTAGCTCTGGCCGATGATTAAGCAAAACGGTATCCTTTTCAGGCAAGGCATTTGATACACTGCAGGCAAAGGGACCTTTGCACGTAACGGTGCAGATCCGGCATTTACCTGCGGGAATGTCTGTATGTTGTAATGTTAAATTCTGTGTAATGAGCACAGCAGATTGTGCCTTTTAAGCACACCAAAACCACTTGGCCGGTGAATATTCCCGGGCAGGATTCGAACCTGCGATTGTCGGCAGCATTGCTCTGGCATACGCTTTGGCAGACCTGGCGCACCGTGGTGAGATCAGAACACACACACTGAAGCAACCCTGCAACTATATTCTAATGGAAAATTATGTATTTATCACGGAAAAAAAGTTGCGAACTCTTATTTGAGGTCACAACTTTTCTGCATTAACAGTCTTTTTTTTATCAATCCTACAAAGTGTTCCGGTTCCGTTACTTTGACGAAAGGTCCAAATGATAAAACCCGGATCAGCAATTCTGTCTCATCTTCCCGCTCATAATATATTTTTATTCTGTATTTATGTTCGGAAAGGCGTTCGGCTTCTTTTTTAAAGTGAGCAAAATGAAGCATAATACGCTCCAAGGCATTTCTTTCGTCTAAAAGTTCCATTATCAGAAATTCTGAAGTGACGTTCCTGATTTTCTTGCCGGCTGTCCCTTCTGCCTCTGTTATTTCACATTCTTTGATGCGGCCCACATTGAGCATATCGGCGTACCGGCACCCTAAAATACGAATACGGAATTTATCATCCTTTTCTGAATATTCGAACTGATAAGGTGTACAGATGATGGCCCTGTAGTTGTTTTTCTGACTGTTATACCGGATGATTACCTTTTTACGGGCATGCATGGCGCTGCGGAGTTTATGAAAAATCTTAATATAATTTTCATCTTCATATTCATCTCCGTCATTATATTTGTCGAACACAACATAATCTGCGGGTGTAAACAGTGGTTCCACATCCTTTAAAAACGTAAAATCAATCTCAAATAGTTTGATTCTGGGATCAAGGGTGACTGCTTTTAACCAGCGTTTTTGCAGGGTTGTAAGCCCTATGGAAGGTTCGTGGGTCAGCGGTGTATGTAATGAGTCATCCATTAATTGCCATTCTTCATTTTTCAATGCAGGTATAATGGTTAAATGACTTTCACCAAAGGCTGTTTCATTTATGATCTTTTCCATTTCCGTATTAGTCAGGTTTCCTTTTACTGATGCTGATAAAATATTTGCTACTGCATGATAGTAACAACTGTAGATTTCATGAAAAAGCACTACGTATCCCCTCCTGATTCTTCTAATTGATATAAATCATACATATCCCTGATATCCTGTTTGAACTGGTTTTCGATTGTTCTGTTAGAAAAGTTCATGGAAGTAATCCGGCATATAAAGGTACGTATCCAGGGAATCATCTCGCCGGTATCATATACATCAGCAATAAAGCGGCAGGTATTAGCATCAATCCGCTGTATTGTCCCACATCGTTTTTCACGTTCCAGCCGATGAAAAATGTGTTCTTCACCGTTACCAATATATATGGTAAATTCTACATGTTCCAATGCGTTCCGCCGGTTACATGAAATGCCCCACATGTATTTTTGCATATTTGCCAGTTTGTCCCGCAGCTGATCAAAATTTTCTGAGATATCCCCAGGTTTTACACCGGTAATATAATCAAGACGGTAGGAATTGATCCTGTGATATTTGGTGCTATAGCCCATTAGATAGCGTCTTCCATTTTGGACACTTACGAATATCCTGAGAGGGATCAGGTCCCATGTGTTTGTATTTTCTGATCTGTTTGTATAGTTCGTGATAGTTACGAAACGCTTTTGGGAAATCCCATACAGAAGCTGGCAGAGTACTTCGCTTTCAAGAGCATGTGCTATGTAGTGATGCTTGAAAGAATAAAATTCAGATTCGTAACCGGTCTGATCCAGTAAAAAGCTGCCAATTACCCCGCAAAGCCCTGCTTCAGAAAAGAAATTTAATGCATCGGACCAGGATGACAGGTCTTCAGAGCAGGTTCTGCTGTACACAATCTGTCTTCCTTGTTTTTTACCTTTTACTAAGCCTGATTCGATGTACTCTTTTAGTTTTTTCCGAACAGTAGATTCATCAAAAAGCATAGGGGATTGGAAAAAAGAAAGGTACGATGCATCAATTTTATCTGTTATTTCTTTTAAAGTATAAGAAATACCCGGATTATACAAGATATCGAATAATATAAAATGCAGAGTGATATCGCCGTTTGTAAAGCTCTTTGCTTTTAATGCCTTATAGAGAGGATTGTGCACACAGGTTCTGCTGTCAATGGAAAGAAAGACATTTTTTCCGCCGGGAGTCTGGCGAAAGCCCATGTAATCACCAAGATAGCTTTCGATTCTGCGGCGTTCATTATCGTATGAGCGGCTGCTTTTCTTTTCGAACTCCTCTCTGCACTTAAAACCATAGACGTAGAATTCTCTCATATAATCCCGTATGCGCTCAAAATTTTTAATCAGTTCCGTATATGCCATTCATTCACCTCATTCCAATATCTACTCAAATCTTTTCCCGACACGATATTTGGAAGGCGCCACCCCATAATGCTTTTTAAATAATTTACTAAAGTGGTATACATCATCATATCCAACACAGGCGGCAACATTCTGCACGCTGATCGCTTCATCTGTTTCAATTAATTCCCGGGCTTTTTCCATCCTCAGGTTAATGAGATAGTTAATCGGAGATTCTCCGGTTTCACTTTTAAAAATACGGGAAATATAGAAAGTGCTCAGATACATATTCTGGGCGATCTGATCCAGGGATATTTTATCGGAATAGTGCTGGCTAAAATATTGAATAATTTTTTTGACGACATATTTACGGTTCGTAGATTCAAAGATACAGCCATCCGGAATCTTTTGAGAATCCTGCTGTTCCCGTATGATTAAAAGAATAATCTGTATCAGATAAGATTTTAACATAAAGTATCGTCCCGGTTTCCAGGTCTGGTATTCTTTTTCCATTGCAGAACAGATTTTGAAGATTTCCTGCTTAATAATTGCATCCATGGCAATAATGTTTTCTCCGTTGATCAAGGGCATTTGTCCTTTTGGAAGATTCTGAAAATGTACATCGGAAAAGGACAGGAAACACTCCAGGGCCTGGTTATCCGAAGAGGTAACCAGGCTTCGGTGATAGGTACCGGGATTGTAAATGACGAAATCCCCTTCTTTTACAGGATAAATCTCGCCATCAATCACGTGTGCACCTTCTCCTTTCAGAATGATGGAGAACTCGATAAAGTCGTGGCAGTGGTAATTGGTCTCTTCCTCATTTCGCTTCAGAGTACAGAAGTATAAAAATGTAGGATTTAAATCTTCGTATGTAATATCATAGTTTTGATTGCACATGTATCATCACTCCGGGTCTTTTATAATTTTATTATACACGGTTTTGGATGGGATGCAAGGCAGAATGCAAAATACTACATGAACTGTACAAGAAATTACATTCTATTTTTTTGACGAAATACTATAATAGACCGTGTTTCATTAAAATAATGAAGGGGGAAAGCAACTATGACAAAAAATATGACATCCGGACAACCGGCGAAATTAATCCTGTTTTTTACAATTCCGCTGCTGATTGGAAATATATTTCAGCAGTTCTACAGCATGGCGGATACCTTAATTGTAGGCAGGACAATTGGAGTCCATGCGCTTGCAGCAGTGGGGTGTACGGGAAGTATTACCTTTTTGATACTGGGATTTGCAATGGGGCTTACCGCCGGGTTGTCTATCGTAACGGCGCAGCGGTTTGGAGCTTCTGATGAGAATGGAGTTCGCCGCAGTATTGCAGTTGGGGCATTAATCAGCCTGGCAGTTACAATATTGCTGACCGTGATTGCGGTTCCTCTGACCAGACCAATCCTGGAGTGGATGCAGACACCGGCAGAGATTATTGATGATGCCTGGAGTTATCTGGTAATTATATTTACAGGAACTGCGGCATGTATGCTGTTTAATATGTTATCGAATATTATCAGGGCGGTTGGCGACAGTAAGACGCCTCTGCTGTTTTTGATCATTGCATGTATACTGAATATTATTCTGGACTTTGTTTTGATTCTGGTATTTAAGATGGGTGTGGCAGGAGCTGCATGGGCAACGATTCTGGCACAGCTGGTATCCGGATTATTATGTCTGTGGTATATGAAGAAGCGGCTTACTTTCCTGATTCCCAAAAAAGATGACTGGAAGGTGACATCCTGGGAGGTTACCCTGCATCTGAAATTAGCCCTTCCTATGGCATTTCAGATGTCCATTATAGCAATTGGTGCAGTAATACTGCAATATGCTCTGAATGGACTGGGAGCTGTGTCTGTTGCGGCATATACGGCGGCACAGAAGATTGACAGTATTGCCACACAGCCGATGAATTCCTTTGGAACTACCATGGGTACATATGCAGCGCAGAATATGGGTGCAGGAAGAATAGACCGTATCCGTAAGGGAGTATTTCAATGTGCTTTGATTTCTGTAGGATTTAGTATCGTGATGGGACTTGTAAATATCTTTGCCGGTTATCAGCTTGCGGGAATATTTGTAGGCCCCGGACAACCGGAGGTACTTAACCTGGCACAGGTATATCTGGGCATAAACGGAAGCCTGTATTTTGTATTAGCACTGCTGTTTGTTTTCCGGTTTACGTTACAGGGGCTTGGAAAAAGCTTTATGCCGACACTTGCGGGTGTAATGGAATTGGTTATGCGCTGTTTTGCTGCAATTTGTTTGTCAGGAATTATGGGGTTTGCCGGAGCGTGCTGGTCAAATCCGCTTGCCTGGATAGGAGCTGCAATACCACTGGGAATAGCGTATTTTATGACAATGAAAAAAATGAAAACGATTTATCCGGATGGAAAACCAAAAGAAAGTGTAAGCTAGTACTCCATCCGGCTAGAAACTTTGCCATCTGCCGCGTTGTCGTCAGTCAGCGGAGGAACCACTCCGCTTCCATCCTCCGCCTTGCAGACTGACAAAATAATCAGCACTGTCAGTAGGGTTTCTGGCTGGATGAAGTACTGGATTTTAGAATTATTATTGAAACAGAAGCTTTATGAACTACTGGTTCCGGTAAAAGCAGAGGTGCTATTAACCGGAACTTTTTATTGTTTTACTGCATACCATTATTAAAAATATTTTCTACATAGCTGCGCATCGCATCATGGCTGTTAATGTTTCTTGCACCGTTAATAATCTTTTCCTGTTCTTGTTTGGGGAGTCCTGCAAAACGATTTAAAACTTCGGAATGCATGGCCATTTCCATAGTAAATCCGATAGGAAGTTCTTCATTGTTAATCATGTTAGTTCACCATATCATAAAATGATTCTGCCGATTTCACAGGTTGAGTAGCTTTGGCAGTTCCCTTCTTATTATATTTTTCAACCTGTTTCTTTGTTTTCTATTTAGTTTTTGCATTCTGAGAAAAAATATCCCTGAAATGTACATATTTTTTGTAAAATTTTGCTAAGTTAAGAACACATCGACTTGTAATCAAAAATCGACCATGGTATGATATCAATATGAAATTTATCAGAGTGTGTGAAAAAATGCTTGTGCCTGTCTGATTGTAACGGTGTGTGGGATGTAACCGTGTAATTTCAGGAGCGTAGCGGTGCTGCATTCCTGAAATTGCACGATTGCAGCATACGCAGCGGAGTGGTTAGACGGGTATAATCATTTTAGGACATGTTCCAAGGTGGAGGGCGGATATGAAAAGTTCTGAGATGGTAAAGGAAATTCGTAAGCGTGCCGGGCTTAGCCAGACTCAGCTTGCAAAAGTACTGGGCGTCAGCTTTGCCACGGTGAATCGCTGGGAAAATGGACATTGTGAGCCGACAGCAGTGGCGATTAACAGCCTTCGTATGATTTGCCGGGATAATCTTATTGATTTTGATGAACTGCAAAAGGATGCAGTGGTGATTACTTCGGAAAAAAGCCTGATGTTATATCATGGTTCAAAAAGAGGGATTCAGGGAGCCGTACGCCCAATCAGCAGTGAGTTTTGTGATTTCGGCAAAGGTTTTTATATGGGGACAAATCAGAGTCAGCCAATGTCACTCATCTGCAATTTTCCGGAGGCAAGGATGTATACCGTAAAAGTAGATCTTACGGGGTTAAAGATATTGAATTTAGAGGTAAGTATTGACTGGGCCATGCTGATTGCTTTAAACAGAGGAAGAATGGAGGACATGAAGGGAACTCCTTATTATGAAAAGTTTAAAAATATTGCAAAAGATTGTGATATGATAAGCGGATACGTTGTGAGTGACAGAATGTTTGTTGTTCTGGAACGTTTTTTCTCCTGCGAGATTACAGATGTGGCATTGATGAACAGTCTGAGTGCGCTTAAGGCAGATAAGCAGTATGCAGCCGTCAGCGAACGCGCCTGTAAGCAGATTCGGATCATTGAAAATCTTCCTATTGGTGAAAAGGAAAGAGCTTATTCCAGGAAAATGTGCGAAGCAAACCGTGCCGGCGAAATCACCAGGGCGGAGGAAATCTGCAGAAAATATCGCAGGGAAGGCCGCTATTTTGATGAAATACTGAATGGGGGCAGCCGTAAATGAGGAGAAAGTTAAGTTTGATGGAACACCAGATCTGTAATGTACAAGGGCGATTATTTGAACTTTCTTTAAAAATGGGATATGACAGCCCTGATTTTATAAAAGTTTTTATGAATAGCAGTGCAGCGGCAGGATTAGATGAGGATTACGACAGACTGCAGTGGGCGGGAGAAGCTTACCTGTTGGAACTGCTGGCACAGGAAGCCCGGGGACTGAAAGGGGCTGGCAATAAATATACCAATGAAGTGATGTATTGGAGCGGTTATCTGTACCGGTGCTGGCATTTTATGACCGGAGAGAAGAGCCGTGATATCTTTGAGCAGGCGGATGCACAGATAATGAATGAAATTTATTTTGGTTTTCATATATTGGATATGGGAATGGCAATAGAAGACCTAAAAGAATTATACAGGCAGAGACAACATTTATGAAAGAATTATTTACAATTGGAGAAGTTGCAAAATTATTTGATGTTAATATACGTACCTTGCGGTATTACGATGGGATTGGACTTTTAAAACCGGAGCTGACAGATTCAGCTACCGGATATCGGTACTATTCTACCAGACAGTTTGAACGGCTGAATACCATAAAGTATCTCAGGGCACTCAATATGCCGATCGGGAAAATCGCAGATTTTTTTGGAAATAAGGATATTGACCAGATGGTTTATATCTTAAAAGTGCAGCAGGATGAAATTGCATCCAGAAAACGCGAATTGGATCTGGTGGAGAAAAAGCTGAAGAGAAGGCTGACTCAGATTCAGGATGCAGTGGAAACAGTGTATGACCGGATAATGGAAAAGCGAATACCGTTAAGAAAAGCAGCATATCTCAGAAAAGAGATCCCGGTAGGTGAGGATCTGGAATATCCAATCCGTGAACTGGAGCGTAACAATAAATTAAATGCGGTAATGTTTCTTGGAAAGGTAGGAGTTTCTGTATCCCGGGAAGATTTGCTGAAACGCAGATTTGATAAGTTTTCCGGGATTTTTGTGTTGCTGGAACAAGAGGATGAATACCGGGGCGACACCGTGTTTTTAAAAGAAGCGGATTATCTGTCTATCCGTTTTCAGGGAACCCATCAGGCAGCGGAGAGATATTATCTTGAATTACTGTCTTATATGGAGCAGCAGGGGTATGAACCGGATGGAGATTCCGTTGAAATAACCCTGATTGATGCGGGGATGACAAATGATTCCTCCAGATTTGTAACTGAATTGCAGATTCCATACAAAATTACTTGACCCTCTATCTACTGGAGGGTTTATATTTGAGTCTGTATGAGGAGGATAAATTTGTTATGATTGGAACGATTGTAAATACAGGAACGATTCTGGCTGGAAGTCTGATTGGGAGTCTGGTTAAGAAGGGAATTAAAGTAGAATATCAGGGGGCACTTTTTAACGCAATGGGTCTGGCTGCAGCAGGACTTGGCATCAATGCAATCGTACAGAACATGCCTAAAAGCCACTTCCCGGTATTGTTTATTATCAGTCTGGCAATTGGCAGCCTGCTTGGCACGATGCTCGGCATAGACAGACGGTTTGCGCTGTTAACCAGTAAATTTTCAAGCAGTAATCTGGGGCAGGGGCTGGCTACCGGAATTTTATTATTCTGCATTGGTACGTTGTCAATTTTGGGACCTATGGAAAGTGCACTTCATGGGGACAATACTTATTTATTTACAAATGCTGCATTAGATTTTGTGACCTCTATGGTTCTTGCTTCCACTTATGGAATCGGGATGGCGATAACAGCAGGGGTATTGTTTGTATGGCAGGGAAGTATTTATCTGGGGGCAGGACTTTTAAGCGGTTTTTTAACACCGGAACTTTTGACGGAGATTTCTATTGTTGGAGGTTTTCTGATTGCCAGTTCAGGACTTTCTATTCTAAAAATAAAAGACTGTAAAACATTGAACATGCTCCCGGCGCTGCTTGTACCGCCTGTCTGGTTTTTGATAAAAGGGTTACTTTTAGGATAATGAAATTTATTAGAAGATTTTAACCATCTGAAGATAGGTACTGCCATCGGACATGGTGATTTCCTGATAAGACTTGAATCCATTGCTTTCGTAGAGGGCGGCTACTTTAGAATTCTCTTTTTTACAATCGAGAAAGATAAAGCGGCCGCCTATGTTTTTGTGGCTTGGGAGGATGATAGTTTGAGCAGCATTTAATATTTCGTTTATAGATATAAACGTCAGATATTGTGAATATTTAAAATTTTTGGAGATTTGCCCAATAAGATATGCAGATAAATCTTTTGAATTTGAGAACATATCAGATCTTTTACTTTGACAAAAAGTTTCGTAAAAATTCCCAGTCTTCTTCAGATTTTTGAATTAGATTTGAAGTTGGAATTGCTGTAACCGGATTTGCAGCCGATTCCTCCAAAGCCTTTATCAAAGCCTCTGCTTCCTGATCATTACGTATTACACGTGGTGTTGTAAAAGATACCGTTGCCATAATCGACACTCCTTTCTACTTTGTTATGTTTTAAATCTACAGTTATAGTTTAACGCAGATCCCCCTCACTAATCAAGTGAAATTTTTATAAATTCATAAGCGGAAATCATACCAATCTTGTATAAAAAGCGGTATAGCTTCAGGCTAAAACAGAGATACGAATGATTTCAAAAAAATAATTCCAAAAATTTCTCAAAAAAAAGGTTGAAATGTGTCGTAAGATATGGTAGAATCTTAACAATTTGAGAACCTATAGTGTGGTGATACAAAGAAGCCTGAATTTGGATTCAGACTTCAAAGTTTGACTCGAGGGGGAGCGCATGGCAAAATTTTGCGGCTATAGGAGCCTGAGATTTTAGTGGCGTTCTCTTTTTTTTTGCGCGAAGATAGGAACTTAAGTATTTTTTCAAGGTTTTCTTGAACAGATTGCTTTGGAAATAAGGGTTATGGTTCGTACAAAATGGTTACTATAAATAAAAGAAAAAGAAAGGGCAAGGTGGCATATGAAAGCTTTTCTAATACTAGAAGATGGCACTGTATTTACCGGAACCAGTATCGGAGCCGAGAAGGAGATTATCAGTGAGATCGTATTTAATACATCCATGACAGGATATCTGGAGGTTCTGACAGATCCTTCTTATGCAGGACAGGCAGTGGTAATGACCTATCCGCTGATTGGTAATTATGGTATCTGCCATGAGGATATGGAATCTGCAAGGCCATGGCCGGACGGTTACATCGTGCGTGAGTTATCCAGAATCCCAAGTAACTTCAGAAGTGAAGGTACGATTCAGGAATTTCTGAAAAAGCATGATATACCCGGTATTGCAGGAATTGATACCAGAGCGCTCACGAAGATCCTTCGTGAAAAGGGTACCATGAACGGGATGATAACCACAAACGAGCATTATATGATAGAAGAAATCATTCCGAAACTAAAAGCGTATACCACTGGAAAAGTAGTGGAAAAGGTTTCCTGTAAGGAAAAATATGTACTGGAAGGGAATGGCCCGAAAGTTGCCCTGTTAGATTTAGGAGCTAAAAGAAATATTGCACGTTCTTTGAATCAGCTGGGATGTGAAGTGACGGTTTATCCGGCGCTGACTACTGCTGAGGAAATTATCGCATCCAATCCGGATGGCATCATGCTTTCCAATGGACCTGGAGATCCCAAAGAGTGTACTTCTATTATCGAAGAAATCAAGAAGTTATATGACTCTGAGATTCCGATTTTCGCAATCTGTCTTGGACATCAGTTAATGGCACTGGCTACAGGTGCAGATACTCATAAAATGAAATATGGACATCGTGGAGGCAATCATCCGGTTAAAGACCTGTCTACAGGAAGAGTTTACATCTCTTCACAGAATCATGGTTATGTAGTAGATACGGACAATCTGGATCCGGCTGTTGCTACACCTGCTTTTGTAAATGTAAATGATGAAACAAATGAAGGGCTGGCATATACAGGTAAGAATATTTTTACCGTACAGTTCCATCCGGAAGCTTGTCCGGGACCGTTAGATTCCGGATACTTATTTGACCGGTTTATGAAAATGATGGAGGTGACAAAATAATGCCAAAAAATCCTGAGATAAAAAAAGTATTAGTAATTGGTTCCGGTCCGATTATCATTGGACAGGCAGCAGAATTTGACTATGCAGGTACACAGGCCTGCCGCTCTCTGAAGGAAGAAGGCTTAGAAGTTGTATTGCTGAATTCTAATCCGGCTACGATTATGACAGATAAGCAGATTGCGGATAAAGTATATATTGAACCACTGACAACAGAAGTTGTAAAGCAGCTGATTTTAAAAGAAAGACCGGACAGCGTGCTTCCTACCCTTGGCGGACAGGCGGGACTGAATCTGGCGATGGAGCTGGATGAAGAGGGCTTCTTTGAAAAGAACAATGTAAAATTAATTGGTACCACTTCCATGACCATTAAGAAAGCAGAAGACCGTCTGGAATTTAAGAGTACCATGGAAAAAATAGGAGAGCCGGTTGCAGCTTCCAAGGTTGTAGAAAATATTGAAGACGGTATCGCATTTACGAATACTATTGGATATCCAATCGTATTAAGACCTGCATATACCCTGGGCGGCAGCGGCGGCGGCATTGCCCACAACGAAGAAGAACTGGTTGAAATCCTTGGTAACGGACTTCGTTTAAGCCGTGTGGGACAGGTTCTGGTAGAACGCTGTATCTCCGGATGGAAAGAAATCGAATACGAAGTAATGCGTGACAGCGCAGGAAACGTAATTACAGTTTGTAATATGGAAAATCTTGATCCCGTAGGCGTTCACACCGGAGACAGTATTGTAGTGGCACCGTCACAGACGCTGGGAGATAAAGAATATCAGATGCTTCGTACCTCTGCACTGAATATCATCAGTGAGCTTAAAATCACCGGAGGCTGCAACGTTCAGTATGCACTGCATCCAACCAGTTTTGAATATTGTGTTATCGAAGTAAACCCACGAGTAAGCCGTTCATCTGCTTTGGCATCCAAAGCAACCGGTTACCCAATTGCAAAGGTTGCTGCTAAAATCGCAGTTGGCTATACGCTGGATGAAATTAAAAATGCCATAACCGGAAAGACATATGCAAGCTTTGAGCCGATGCTGGACTATTGTGTTGTAAAAATACCCAGACTTCCATTTGATAAATTCATCAGTGCAAAGAGAACACTTACTACACAGATGAAAGCAACCGGAGAAGTAATGAGCATCTGCAATAATTTTGAAGGTGCACTTATGAAAGCGATCCGCTCACTGGAACAGCATGTGGACAGCTTAATGTCTTATGATTTCTCAAATCTACATGGGGATGACCTGTTAAAGCAGCTTGGGAAAATTGATGACAGAAGAATCTGGGTCATCGCAGAAGCAATCCGCCAGGGCGTATCTTATGAAGTGATTCATGATATAACCAAGATCGATATATGGTTTATTGATAAACTTGCAATTTTAGTGGAAATGGAACAGGCGCTTAAGGGACAGGAATTAACAAAAGAATTACTGGAAGAAGCGAAGCGCATTGAATTCCCGGATAATGTAATTGCAGCACTTACCGGAAAAACAGAGAAAGAAATCCGCGATATGCGTTATGATAACGGAATTGTTGCAGCATACAAGATGGTAGATACCTGTGCAGCAGAATTCGCGGCAACCACACCTTATTATTACTCTGTATTCGGAAGTGAAAATGAAGCAATTGAAACCAAAGACCGTAAAAAGGTACTGGTATTAGGTTCCGGTCCTATTCGAATTGGACAGGGGATTGAATTTGACTTCTGTTCCGTACATTGTACCTGGGCATTTTCAAATGAAGGTTATGAGACTATTATTGTAAATAATAATCCGGAAACGGTAAGTACCGATTTTGATATTGCAGATAAACTGTATTTTGAACCGCTTACACCGGAAGATGTGGAAAATATTGTTCGCTTTGAAAAACCGGACGGAGCAGTGGTGCAGTTTGGCGGTCAGACTGCGATTAAGCTCACGGAAGCGCTGATGAAGATGGGTGTTCCGATTTTAGGAACTTCCGCAGAAAATGTAGATGCGGCAGAAGACAGGGAACTGTTTGACAAGATTCTGGAGGAATGCCAGATTCCAAGGCCGGCAGGACATACCGTATTTACGGCAGAAGAAGCGAAGAAAGTAGCAAATGAACTGGGTTATCCCGTACTGGTAAGACCTTCTTACGTATTGGGCGGACAGGGAATGCAGATAGCAATTAATGATGAAGATGTAGATGAGTTTATCGGAATTATCAACCGAATTGCACAGGAACATCCGATTCTGGTAGATAAATATCTGGTTGGTAAAGAAATCGAAGTAGATGCGGTATGTGATGGAGACGACATCTTAATCCCTGGAATCATGGAGCATATTGAAAGAGCAGGCATTCATTCCGGTGACAGTATTTCTGTATATCCGGCACAGAGCCTGGATGCAAAGGTAAAGGCTAAGATCGAAGATTATACCAAAAAGCTGGCGCAGTCACTTCATGTAATCGGATTAATTAATATCCAGTTCATCGTATGCCAGGAAGATGTGTATGTAATTGAAGTAAATCCTCGTTCCAGCCGTACCGTTCCTTATATCAGCAAGGTTACCGGAATTCCAATTGTGACCCTTGCTACGAAAGTAATTTTAGGTTCTAAAATAAAAGATCTGGGTTATACACCCGGAGTACAGCCGGAAGCGGACTATATTGCAATTAAGATGCCGGTATTTTCATTTGAAAAAATCCGCGGTGCCGATATCAGCCTTGGTCCGGAAATGAAATCCACAGGTGAATGTCTGGGTATTGCGAAAACTTTCGATGAAGCCCTTTACAAAGCTTTCCTTGGCGCAGGCATAAATCTTCCGAAATATAAGAATATGATTATGACAGTGAAGGATGCAGATAAAGAAGATGCGGTAGAGATTGGAAGAAGATTTGAAGCAATCGGTTATAAAATATACGCAACCAGAAGTACTGCCAAAAAATTAAATGAAAATGGCGTACATGCAATTCGAATTAATAAGATTGAACAGGAATCGCCAAACTTATTGGATTTGATTCTGGGACATGAAATTGACCTGGTTATTGATACTCCATCACCAGGGGTGGAACGTGCGAAGGATGGTTTCCTGATTCGACGTAATGCCATTGAAACCGGCGTAAATGTCCTGACTTCTCTGGATACGGCAGAGGCTTTGATAACCAGTCTTGAAAATACTGATATAGAAAAGCTTACATTAATTGATATAGCGACTGTTTAAAATTTGATAAAGAAAAGTCTGGATATGAAAAACGGGTGTTTCCTGAAAATAGTATCCAGACTTTTTTAAATTTGTTAGAAATATTTACTAATGAAAAATATGGAACTGTTAATAACATCCAAATTAAAATGAAAAAGCATGCATGATTTATCTAATTGTTTTTATGAATATTTTTGCTTGTTGATAATGCATAAGAATAATCTAACAAGATTGTTAAAATGTGTTATGCTTTTCACTAAATTTTCACTTGCTTTTTTACTTTGAAAAGGCTACAATGAGAAAGGTAGCAAAAAAGGTTAAGCAAAAGCCAGGAGGCCAATCCATTGAGGAAAAAATCTCATATCTCAGTTGCGAGATATATTGTTAATAATCTGAACACCCAGGAGCTTGATAACCATAAGAAAGCATTTTATTTGGGAAGTATACTTCCAGATTGTAAGCCTTCTTTTTTGACTAAGAAACATGAGTTTTTTGGAACTTTTGATCAGGTACGTGAGGATATCCGTAATTTAACAGAAGATTGTGATATATTTGGAAGAAACGAGCGTGTATACTGGAGACGTCTTGGAGAAGTAATCCATTACGTTGCTGACTATTTTACTTTTCCCCATAATGATACTTATGATGGGAATTTGAAAGATCACTGCATTTACGAAAAACATTTGAAAAAACATTTAAAAGAATATATCAAAAGTGGAGAAGCGTTAAGACAGCAGAAAGAAATGAAAACTTTCAAAACAGTAGAAGCTTTATTCCATTTTATTGAAACTTCACATCAGGAATATCTGAAATTTAAGCGTTCCGTAGAAGAGGATGTGAAATACATTATATCTCTTTGCCAGCAGGTTGTGGTATCGATTGTACAGTTGCTGAATATAAGAGTCGGTCAATTAGCACGTAATTATGCAATCGCATAAAAATAGGAAAAGTAAAGACTTCAGTGTCTTTGCTTTTTTTGCATTTTATGACATTTCTACAAGAAATCCCTATCTTAAAATCGACAAATTCAGACATAATAAAAATGATGACTAAATTAAAGTTATCATGAAAATCTGAAAGGAGAATGAAGTTATGGAATGTTCTTGCAATCAGGATGGGAAATCTGCTTGTTTTTCACAAAGCTGTACCTGCATTTTGGCAATGGCTACCGTACCCAGGCAGACATTTGGAGCAGTATACGAACCACAGGAGGCTCTGAAGCGTGGAACTATATTCCGTGATCTGGATCTGCCTTTTTATGTAGGAGGTGGAAACGATGGAAGATAGGAATGCATTGTTAAATGAATTGGATGCGGTCAGTTTTTGTGTCAATGATTTAACATTATATCTGGATACTCATCCGACAGATGTCCAGGCATTAGACCTGTTTGGTGAATATCTTGGGAAAAGAAAAGCCCTGATGGAAGCGTTTGAATCTAAATTTGAGCCCCTGACCATTGACTGCGTTAAGGCAGAAGGAATTCATGAGGCAAAATCAGAGTGTTCTTATGATGGACAACGTCATTTTACCTGGGTAGATGGAAGAACACCATGGGAAGGGGGTCTAGAGTAATGTGGACTTATGAAAAAAGATTACAGTATCCGGTAAAAATAACCCAGACGTGCCCCAAAACAGCACAATTGATCATCAGCCAGTTTGGCGGTCCGGACGGAGAACTGGCAGCATCTATGCGGTATCTGTCCCAGCGTTACACGATGCCATGCAAAGAAGTTGCCGGATTATTAACCGATATTGGAACGGAAGAACTGGCACATCTGGAAATTATATGTGCTATGATTTACCAGTTAACAAAAAATCTTACCATAGATGAAGCGAAAACATCGGGGTTTGATGCTTATTATATTGACCATACCACCGCTCTCTGGCCACAGGCAGCCGGCGGAATTCCTTTTAACGCATGTGAGTTTCAATCAAAAGGAGATGCGATTACCGATCTATTCGAAGATCTGGCAGCAGAACAAAAAGCCAGAACAACTTATGACAATATTCTGAGACTGGTACAAAATCCGGAGATCCGAGAACCGATCCAGTTTCTCAGAGCAAGGGAAGTAGTGCATTTCCAGAGATTTGGAGAGGCACTGGAGAAGACAAAAGAAAAAATGGATTCCAATAATTATTATTTTACGAATCCGGAGTTTGATAAATTTCCTGTTCATTAAATAGGGGAGGGAGAAAGGACAAGGGGTGCTTTGTCCTTTTTTTCCGGGATACAGTAAATTCAACCCATAAAAAATCCAACCCATAAAAATCCAATATTACTTGACATAACATCAAATCATACATACAATTAAAATATAAATAGATACCAATCGTGCAGTTTCAAATTTTACAAATTCTTTACCTGAACCTACAGACAGATTTTCCAATTGCTGCTTATAATATTTGGAGAAGAACATGTAAACTTGTTTGTAATTTTCTGGAGGGATGAAGATGAAGAAGAAAATCGTAATAATGGGTTTCTTGTTAATGGTATTGTGCAATGTCACAGCCTGTACACAACTAAAGACGGCTAAAGAGATGGAACCGGTAACGGAAATGGAAGCGGAAGTAAATATTGTGATGCAGAATGCGAAAATACAAAGATAACGAAATATGAAGAACAGATACAGACCGAATACAAATCATGAAAGAAACTGGCGGCTGGTAGAAAAAGAGACTGATTTTTTATCAGCCTCTTTTTTAAAATTAGTATTTAATTATCGTCTAAATCGCCCTCTGTGGAGTATACCTGACGTTTTCTGGCCATTTCATCACTTGCAAGATATTCGTCGTAAGTAGTGATCTTATCGATCAGTGCACCACCCGGCATGATCTCCATGATACGGTTAGCAGTGGTCTGTACGATCTGATGGTCATGGGATGCGAACATAATTGCTCCTGGGAATTTAATCAAACCGTTATTTAATGCTGTGATAGATTCCATATCCAAATGGTTGGTTGGTTCGTCCAGGATTAATACGTTAGCACCTGAGATCATCATCTTGGATAACAGGCAGCGAACCTTTTCACCACCGGATAATACCTTTACTTTTTTCACGCCGTCATCGCCGGCAAAAAGCATACGTCCAAGGAATCCACGCACATAAGTAGCATCTTTGATTTCGGAATACTGTGTTAACCAGTCTACGATTATATAGTCATTATCAAATTCTTTGGTGCTGTCCTTTGGAAAATATGCCTGGGAAGTAGTGATACCCCATTTATAAGATCCGGAATCCGGCTCCATTTCACCAACTAAAATTTTGAAAAGAACAGTTTTTGCCAGTTCGTTTCCGCCTACCAGCGCAACTTTATCATCGTGATTTAATGTAAAGGACAAGTTGTCCAGAATTTTCACACCTTCAATTGTCTTTGAAAGACCCTCGACAGTCAGAACTTCATTTCCGATATCACGGCTTGGACGGAAATCAATATATGGATATTTACGGCTGGAAGGACGGATCGTATCCAGCTCGATTTTTTCCAAAGCACGTTTTCTGGAAGTTGCCTGTTTGGATTTTGAAGCATTAGCACTGAATCGGGAGATAAAATCCTGTAACTCTTTGATCTTGTCCTCTTTCTTCTTGTTTGCTTCTTTCATCTGTTTGATCAGCAGCTGGCTGGATTCGTACCAGAAATCATAATTTCCGGCGTAAAGCTGAATCTTACCATAGTCAATATCAGCAGTATGGGTACATACCTTATTCAGGAAATAACGGTCATGGGATACAACGATAACTGTATTATCAAAGTTGATCAGGAATTCTTCCAGCCACTCAATTGCATCCAGATCCAAATGGTTGGTAGGCTCATCCAGTAGAAGGATGTCAGGATTACCGAATAACGCCTGGGCGAGAAGTACCTTAACTTTTTCACTACCTTTTAAATCTTTCATAATAGAATAGTGAAGATCTGTTTCAATGCCAAGTCCGTTTAATAACTGGGCAGCATCGGATTCTGATTCCCATCCATTCATTTCAGCAAACTCACCTTCCAGTTCACTTGCCCGGATACCATCTTCTTCGGTGAAATCTTCCTTTGCGTAGATGGCTTCTTTTTCTTTCATAATTTCATACAGTCTCTTATTTCCCATAATGACAGTATCCAAAACGGTATACTCATCATATTTAAAATGATCCTGTTGTAAGAATGAGAGACGCTGACCCGGTGTAATGACGATATCACCCTTTGTTGTGTCTAACTGTCCGGAAAGAATTTTTAAGAATGTAGATTTACCTGCACCATTGGCACCGATTAAACCATAGCAGTTTCCCTCTGTAAATTTAATGTTTACATCTTCAAACAACGCTTTTTTACCAATTCGAAGTGTTACATTATTTGCACTTATCATGTTCTAGAACCTCTTTTTATCTTTCTATATAAAAATCATATTGCATAGTCCCTTCTATTGTAACCGAAAATTGGAAAAATGCAAGGGGAAATATGTTTAAAAAAATCATTCAACTTTTTTCGGGGGATCATGACTTATTCTGCACTATTTCTTTAAGCAATTATGCGTAAAAATCTATAAATCCAGACAAAGCGACAAATTCAGACAGTATAGAAAAAAAGTGGAATAATTCAAGCTATTTATTGAGTTGTATTTGTTGATAAAATGTTCTATAATGAAAAAAATGATTTGGAAAATATGCCATTGACAGGAGGAGATCAGATATGCGGAATAATGGGGAGGAGGACGTCATAGAAATTGACAATCTCCCATGTGGTTTCTGCAAAATTAGAAATGATGATGATCTGACAATTGTGAGTGCAAATGCCCTCTTTTATAAGAGTTTTGGATACGTACCGCAGGAAGCAGAATCTGCAGGCTTCACGACAATTAGTAATATCATATATCCGGCTGACTGGCCGAAGGCAAAAGAGAAAGTAGACAGATGTAAGAAAGAGAAATTAGATTATATAGATATAGAAGTAAAAGCAATACATAGATCCGGAAGCGTACTCTGGAGTCTGATAAAGTGTACGGCTGATCCTCATGAAGCAGACTGCTTCAATTGTGTCGTATTGGATATCAGTAAACGGATGGAGGCTATTGAAGTCCTTAAAATGGGAGAAAAAGAGAAAATGCTGCTGCTTGGACATGCCAAACGGTTCGCGTTTCGATTTTATCCCATGACACGAGCTGCTGTGTTGTCAGAAGATACGGCGCTGGAACTTGGGCTGCCGGTCAAAGTGGAAAATCTGCCGGAGAGTATTGCGGATACGTATCCCGCAAAAGAGAGCAGAACAGAATTTATAAATTTTTACGACCGAATGCTGGAAGGCCAGCCTAAGGGAACCGCAATCCTGCATTTTAGAAACAAGACCGGGGATTATACCTGGTATGAATGTTCCTTTTCTATGGTATATAACCGTGACGGAATGCCATTGCATGCTGTAGTTTCTTTTGAAGATATCAGTGAACAGCGGGAAAAAGAAATTGCATATGAGAAATGGAGCCAGTTTAATCAGTCACAGCAGGAAAAAGCTGTAGCATATTATGAGTGTGATATAACGAAAAATATTCTGGAAAGTGTCAGGACCGATATCAATAATATACTGCCGGAAGATGCAGTAGTGTCCTATGATAAAACATTAGAATATGTTGTGGACAACCTGATCGTGCCGGAGGACAGGCAGGGTTATGTAGAGTTATTCTGCAGGAGTGAAATGATCCGCCAGTTCCATAACGGGAAGCGGGAAATGAAAATGGAATGCCAGCGATATGCAAAGGATGGGAATGTATACTGGGTTATGGCATCCCTCCAGATGCTGCCCGATCCCTATTCGGATCACATAAAAGCATTTATACTGATAACAGATATTGACAAAGAAAAACGCAAAGCCCTGGAACTTCATGAACGGTCAAGGCGTGATCCGCTGACCGGGGTTCTTAACAGGCGGGCGATCATTGACCAGGTTACGGATGTATTGGATAAAAGCCAGCCAAACAGCAATCACATCTTTATCATGGTAGATATTGATCATTTTAAAGAATTAAACGACAACAAGGGACATCAGTTTGGAGACTGGGTGCTGTCGGTGATAACCAGCAAATTAAAAGAATCCCTGCGGGCAGATGACATACTGGGGCGTCTGGGAGGCGATGAGTTTATAGCTTTCTTAAAAGATGTACCGGATGAACATGTTATACAGGAACGCCTGGATACGCTTCTGCAAAAACTGGCGTTTTCCACGGGCAGCGCCTATAATATTACCGGGAGCCTTGGAATTGCCGTCTATCCAAAGGATGGAAAAGATTTTGACGGATTATACAAAAAGGCAGATCTGGCATTATATGAGGCAAAACGCCGGGGCAGAAACCAATATGTATTCTATAAGCCCGGCATGATACAATGATAAATTTTTATCAAATCTTTGGATTTGGGATTGCGTGGTATTGTGTGGAGTGAAGAAAACCCTGTCCCCAAAATCTGCTAATTCCTCTGAAACCCTGTATTTTACAGGGTTTTTTTTGTCCTAAAAATTATTGAGAAAGATGTTGATTTTTAGTGGCATTCGTGTTAAAATAAATTAAACCAAAAATAAAACAACACAAACAAACATGTAAGGAGGATTTTTTTCATGGCTAATGAATATGAAATCAAAAAACAAATTTGTGAGATCGGTAAGAGAATTTACGACAGGAATATGGTTGCTGCAAACGACGGTAACATTTCAGTAAAAATAAGCGATAACGAGTTCTTATGTACACCAACAGGTGTTTCTAAAGGATTCATGACACCAGAATTTATCTGTAAAGTAGATGCAAAAGGAAATGTTCTTCAGGCAAACGGAAACTTCAGACCTTCATCTGAAATCAAAATGCATATGAGAGTTTACGAAAAAAGACCGGATGTTGGAGCAGTAGTACATGCTCATCCTACATTTGCAACAAGCTTTGCAATCGCAGGTATTCCTTTAACACAGCCAATCATGCCGGAAGCAGTTATCGCTTTAGGATGCGTTCCGATCGCTGAATACGGTACACCTTCTACAGTTGAAATTCCAGACAATGTAGAAAAATACTTACCATATTATGATGCAGTATTACTGGAAAGCCACGGAGCTTTAACATGGAGCACAGACCTGTTAGCTGCTTACCACAAAATGGAATCTGTTGAATTCTACGCAGAGTTATTATACAAATCCAAAATGCTTGGCGGACCAAAGGAATTTGACAAAGAGCAGATCGCTAAATTATATGAAATCAGAAGACAGATGGGTCTTCCAGGAAAACATCCTGCAAATATCTGCGCTGAATTAGGCGGAAAATGCGGCGGCGGATGCCACTCAGCAGAAGGCTGCAACTGTGGATCAGCAAAAGCTGACGAACCTAGCGTTGAAGCAATCGTTGCAGAAGTGACAAAGAAAATCCTTGCTCAGATGAAATAAGGGGGTACCACAAAATGGCTATTAACGAACAAGAAATTCAAGATATTGTTCGAAGCGTGTTAAAAGGCATGGGTACGACGGCGGATAAACCGGCAGGATCTTCTAAAAAATTACTGGGTGTATTTGATGATATCAATGATGCGATAGCAGCAGCCAAAGAAGCCCAGAAAGAAATTCAGCCAATGCCATTAGAGTTTCGTGAAAAGATCATCTCCAATATCCGTAAGAAAACACTGGAAAATGCAAAAATGTTTGCTGAACTCGGTGTAGAAGAAACCGGAATGGGAAATGTAGGACATAAAATTTTGAAACACCAGCTGGTTGCAGAGAAGACTCCGGGTACGGAAGATCTGTCTACAGTGGCATGGTCAGGAGACAGAGGACTTACTCTGGTAGAAATGGGACCGTTCGGAGTTATCGGTGCAGTTTGTCCGTCTACGAACCCTACGGAAACCGTAGTATGTAATTCTATCGGAATGATCGCAGCAGGAAACACAGTTGTATTTGCACCACATCCATCTGCTAAAAACGTTTCAAATCTGGCAATTGATATGATTAACAGAGCCAGTGTTGAAGTGGGCGGACCGGAAAATATAGCCGTTGCTGTAAAAGAGCCGACTATGGAAGTCAGCAAAGTGATTTTCTCACATAAAGATATCTCATTATTAGTAGCAACAGGAGGCCCGGGTGTAGTTACCACCGTTCTTTCTTCCGGTAAGAGAGCAATGGGAGCGGGCGCAGGAAATCCACCTGTTTTAGTTGATGAAACAGCTAATATCCCGAAAGCTGCAGAAGATATCATCAATGGATGTACATTTGACAATAACCTGCCCTGTATTGCTGAAAAGGAAGTTGTTGCAGTTGATATGATAGCGGACGAGCTGATCTACCATATGGAACAGGTTGGATGTTATCATGCAAACGCAGAAGAAGTTCAGAAATTGATCCAGACTGTTTTTATTGAAAACAATGGTAAGAGAACCCTGAACAGACAGTGCGTTGGACGCAGTGCAAAAGTTCTTCTTGGCAAAATCGGAGTTACGGTTGGCGATGAAATCCGTTGTATCATATTCGAAGGTGAAAAAACAAATCCTATGATCTGGGAAGAGCTTATGATGCCGATTCTGGGTATCGTAAGAGTAAAGAATGTAGAAGAAGGTATGGGCATTGCTCTTGAATTAGAACATGGCAACAGACATTCCGCACATATGCATTCAACAAATGTAAATAACCTTACAAAGTTTGGTAAAATGATCGACACCGCGATCTTTGTTAAAAATGCCCCATCTTATGCAGCACTTGGTTTTGGAGGAGAAGGATATCCTACTTTCACAATCTGCAGCCGTACAGGTGAAGGATTAACCTCCGCTAAAAACTTTACTAAGAGCAGAAGATGCGTAATGGGCGATGCACTTTGCATCAGATAAGGAGTGATAGACGTGGAAATGAATATAGAAGAAATTGTAAAACAGGTGCTTTCTGAAATGCAGGGCAATACCAGCAGCGCAGCACCAGCAGCAGCTCCTTGCAAAGCTTCCGGAACAATTCCGGCAACTTCAAAAGTAGCTATGCTGACAGCATTAGAGCATTATGATATTAAAGAGTTCCCGATTCCTGAAATCGGAGATGACGACATCCTGGTTAAGGTTGAAGGATGCGGCGTATGCGGTACAGATGCACACGAATTCAAAAGAGATCCATTTGGTTTAATTCCTGTTGTACTTGGACACGAAGGAACCGGTGAAATTGTTAAAATCGGTAAAAACGTGAAAAAAGACAGCGCAGGCAAATCTCTTGGACTTGGTGACAAAGTTGTTACCTGTATGATTTTCAAAGACGATCCGGACATTACAATGTTCGATTTAAATAAGCAGAACGTAGGCGGAGCTGATGTATACGGCTTACTTCCGGATGATGATGTTCATCTGAACGGATGGTTTGCAGATTACCTGGTAATCCGTAAAGGTTCTACCGTATTTAATGTAAGTGAACTGGATTTAGAGTCCAGAATCTTAATTGAGCCATGTGCAGTATTAATCCATGCTGTAGAAAGAGCTAAAACAACCGGAATCTTAAGATTCAACAGCAGAGTTGTTGTTCAGGGATGCGGACCGATCGGTTTGATCTGTATCTCAATCTTAAAGACTATGGGAATTCAGAATATCGTCGCAGTAGACGGCGAGCAGAAGAGACTTGATTTCGCAAAAGAAATGGGCGCATCTCAAACTGTAAACTTCAAAGACCACAAAGGAATTGAAGCTCTTGCAGAAGGTGTGAAAGCAGCATTTGGCGGATACCTTGCAGACTTTGCATTCCAGTGTACCGGATCTCCGATCGCTCATGCAAATATCTACAAATTCATCCGTAACGGCGGCGGACTTTGTGAACTTGGATTCTTCATCAATGGTGGAGATGCAACAATCAATCCTCACTTTGATATCTGCTCCAAAGAAATCACAATCGTTGGTTCCTGGGTATATACACTCAGAGATTACGCAACTACATTTGAATTCTTAAAGGGCGCTCAGGCTATCGGACTTCCAATGAAGAAACTGATCACACATAAGTTCCCGTTAAGTGAAATTAATGAAGCTCATGTAACAAACCTGAAGATGGAAGGTCTTAAGATCGCTATCATCAATGAGTAAGTGAAAGGGGTGTGTTAGGCCATGCGTGAAGCAGCAGGAATTTTAGAAGTGTTTGGATGCGTAGCAGCATTTGTGGCGGCGGATGCAGCAGCAAAAGCGGCAAATGTCCGGATCGAATCCATCGACAAGAACAAACCTGCAAATGCAGATGCGTTACCGGTACCGCTTATTACTTGCTTAAAAATCAGAGGCAGTGTTGCAGATGTTAATGCTGCAATGGATGCGGCAGAAGAAGCAGCAAACAGTATTACAGGTGTTGTAACGAGATATGTTATCCCAGCTCCATCAGAGGATACTGAAAAGATGTTGAGATTAAGTGCAATATAGTGTAGAATAAATGTTTAGAGTAGATAAAATGAAGAATATCTGATGTTGGAAAACAACAACAAGGTTAATTAAGGAGGATTTTTATAATGACACAGGAAGCTTTAGGAATGGTAGAAACAAGAGGTTTAGTAGCAGCAATTGAAGCATCTGACGCTATGGTGAAAGCAGCAGACGTTCAGTTAGTAGGAACAGAAAAAATCGGATCAGGTCTTGTAACAGTTTTAGTTCGTGGAGATGTTGGAGCTGTTAAAGCAGCTACAGAAGTAGGCGCAGCAGCAGCAGGAAAACTTGGCGAGTTAGTAGCAGTACACGTTATCCCAAGACCTCACACAGACGTAGAAAAAATATTACCAAGCATCTAAAACGTGCTCCAATATCCTGAAAACAGAAGGAAAGATATATGAAATCAATTGGATTAATTGAATTACCTAATATTACGGATGCGATTCAGGCTCTTGATGTCATGCTGAAAACAGCAGATATCAGGTTCCTGACTTGGGAAAAGAAGTTAGGCGGACGACTGGTAACCATAATCGTTCAAGGCAATGTTTCTGCGGTGACGGAAGCAATAGAGTCTGCAAAGAGAAGTGCAGTAGGCAATATTGTGGCATCTGCAGTAATAGCAAATCCACATGAAGAAACGATGAACCTTGTAGAAATCAGTAGAAAGAAATATAAATTTCTACAGGAAGATTAAAATCTGTTATAAACAGATTCTAAGACTTCAGGATAAATCGAGGTAAAAGATATGGCCGATGAAAAAAATGTAAAAACTGCAGCTGCGAAAGCTCCTGCAAAAAGAAAACCAAGAACAACCCGCAAAAATGCGAATGCTGCCGCACCGGCAGCAAAACCAGTAATTAAGGAGGATATCAGAATGGAACTTCAGGCATTAGGAATGATAGAAACAAGAGGACTTATTGCTTCAATCGAAGCAGCAGATGCTATGTTAAAAGCAGCTAATGTAGTTTTAGTTGGAACAGAGAAAATCGGTTCCGGTCTTGTAAGTGTTATGGTTCGTGGCGATGTTGGAGCAGTGAAAGCAGCTGTTGAAGCTGGAAGCGCTTCTGCTGGAAGATTAGGCGAAGTTATCGCTGTTCATGTAATCCCAAGACCTCATACAGATGTAGAAAAGATCCTTCCACAGTTTTAATAAACAAATGACATTGCATGCTTTTTTCGCGGACAGATAATTGCCCGGGAAGAGGCATGCAGTTGACTTTATATGTCAGGAAGTGATTTTTTGAAATCCAACATAATGGATATGGTAGCTGTGTCCAGGATGCTCTATGAATTGAATAACCCCATGAAGAGAGGGACCGAAAAAATGCAGGAACAACAATTAGTAGATGAGATTGCAAGGTTAGTAGCTGAGCAATTAAAAAATAGTGTTGATGTATATAACCCGGCAGATGAGATTCCTATTGGAATTTCTGCAAGACATGTGCATCTTAGCAGAGAAGATGTAGAAACCTTATTTGGTAAGGGCTATCAGTTAAATAAGAAAAAAGAACTTATGGGCGGACAGTTCGCAGCCCAGGAGTGTGTAACCATCGTTGGAACAAAATTAAGAGCAATTGAAAATGTCAGAGTTTTGGGACCGGAGAGAATCCAGTCTCAGGTTGAAGTTGCCAAGACAGATGCGATACGTCTGGGATTAAACCCGCCGGTTCGTCAGTCAGGGGATCTTGCAGGCTCCGCACCAATTGCTATGGTTGGTCCAAAAGGTGTTGTATATTTGAAAGAAGGATGTATTGTTGCCAAAAGACATATTCATATGGCACCGGCAGATGCAGCCAGATATGGCGTAAAAGATAAGCAGGTTGTTAAAGTACGTTTTGACAGCGGCCGCGGCGGTGTTTTTGAAGATGTTGTAATCAGAGTAGATGATACATTTACATTAGAGATGCATATAGATACCGATGAAGCAAATGGCTTGGGTATCGGTAAAGATAAGGGAATTTTAATTAAATAATTCGATGAAACCCGATCGGCATTCGTATAAATCCATATAATTATGGATGACTGCATGAGGAAAAAGCATGAATTAGCGGATATTCCCGATAAAGTAATGTCGCAGCAGATGCAGAAAATGACGCAGTGAGTGCGGTAAATGACGCAGCAAATGCGGCAAATGTTGCGGTAGTGCGACGAATGACGCAGCAAATGCGACATAGGAGGAAAACATGATTATAGGCAAAGTAGTAGGAACGGTAATTTGTACAAGAAAGAATAATGATCTTGTTGGAAGCAAATTCCTGATCGTAGATCCAATGGAAAAGATGAAAACTGAAAATAGTAATCGTCTTGTTGCTGTGGATAACGTAGGAGCTGGTATCGGTGATATCGTGCTGGTGACAACAGGTAGTTCTGCGCGGCTTGGCTGTGGTGATCCGGATTCTCCGATTGATGCATGTATTGTAGGTATTGTAGATGACCCGCAAAAAATAGTCATAGTAGAATAGGTTGGAGTGGACGCAATGAATATGGTAGATATGAAAAAGGCTTTATTCGATGGCGGTGTTGTAGGAGCAGGCGGAGCAGGTTTCCCGACTCATGCAAAACTTTCAGACCAGGCAGAGACAATCATTTTGAACTGTGCAGAGTGTGAACCTTTGATCAAGGTTGACAGACAGCTCATGAGTGATTACATAAACGAAATACTTTCGGGCATGCAGATGCTTGCTGATACGTTAGGTGCCAACGAAGGAATCATCGCTGTGAAAAAGTCTTATACTGCTTCCATAGAGGCAGTAAACAGTTGCATTGGTAATTATAATAAACTTCGCCTTCATATTTTACCGGACATCTATCCGGCGGGAGATGAAGTCGTATTAATTTATGAAACCACGGGAAAAATCGTACCCCAGGGTAAGATTCCGATCCTGGTTGGATGTGTTGTTGTTAACGTGGAGACAGTATTGAACCTGTATCGCAAGGTAACAAGCGATACCAATGTTGTTACGAAGTTTGTAACGGTAGCAGGTTTGGTAAACGATCCGCTTACGGTAGAAGTGCCGATTGGTATTACGGTTAAAGAATTAGTAGACATGGCAGGTGGATTCTCTACGGAAGATCATGTGATAATCATGGGTGGTCCTATGACGGGACGCATTTGTTCCGCGAGAGATATTGTAACGAAGACTACAAAAGCAATTTTAGTATTGCCTCCTACCTGTCCGCCAGTCGTTAAGAGACAGAGAAGCAATAAGTTAGACCTTAGAAATGCAATGTCTGTCTGTTCACAATGCTCCATGTGTACAAGTTTATGTCCTAGGAATTTACTTGGACAGTCAATTAAACCTCATGAATTTATGAGAGCGATCGCAAATGGAACTACTTATAATGTAGAGCCGTTCCTGAACTCTTTCTTCTGTTGTTCATGTGGATTATGTGAACTGTATTCTTGTCATCAGGATTTATCTCCAAGAAGATTACTGGATGCATATAAAACGGGTCTGAGAAGCAAAGGCGTGAAGATACCGGATAAAGCAGGGAAAGGCGTGGCAAGCAGTATGCGTGAGGAACGTAAAGTTCCGGAACACCGTCTGATGCTCAGGCTTGGTCTGGCTAAATTTGATATTCCGGCACCGATGAAAGGCTGTCCGATTGAAATTAACGAAGTAAAATTAATGCTTCGTCAGAATATTGGCGCACCTTGTGTACCATCTGTAAAGGTGGGAGATGAGGTGACTGTTGGACAACAAATCGCTGCACCACCGGAAGGTGCTTTAGGAACCTGTTTACATGCAAGTATTGCCGGAAAAGTTACGGCAGTTACTGATAACTTTATCAGCATTAAATCATAATGGAGATGAGAACGATGAGAGCAATTGGAATGGTGGAATATAAAACTGTTTCCACAGGTATTAAGGCGGCAGACCTTATAGTGAAAACAGCTGATGTTGAGCTGATTCAGGCTCAAACAGTTTGCCCGGGTAAATTCATTATCTTATTTACCGGCGATCTAAGTGCAATCAGAGTTTCCGTAGATGCTGCTAAAAAAGAGTATCCGGAAAGCATGATTGACAGCTTCGTGCTGGGTAACCCGCACGAATCCGTATTTAAAGCACTTAACTGCACAGCAGATATCGAAGATGTTCAAGCTTTAGGTGTAATTGAAACCTTTACCGGAGCATCGGCTATTGTAGCTGCTGATCACGCAGCAAAAACCGCAGAAGTAGACCTTTTTGAAATCAGAATTGCAAGAGGTATGTGCGGTAAATCATATGTGTTATTAACAGGAACAGTATCTGCAGTTACAGAATCTGTAACCTCTGCTGTTGCTTTAATAAAAGAAGAGGGTCTTGTACTGGATTATGCAGTCATTCCTAGTCCTTCTAAAGAGTTTGTAAAAACCTTAATTTAAACCTTGTCGGAAAAAAGCCTGGTGTTTATCACCGGGCTTTTTTTCGCATTATATGGATATGGTTTTCCGATGCAGTTTAATGATACAAGGCTGATTTTCACAGTATGGTGGAATACGGGGATTAATCCACTTTCTATGAACTGGGGGATTGAATATTTAGCATATTCTGATTATAATGATAAGTAGTTTTTAAAGATCAGACGGCTGATAGAACAAGAAAAATCACAAAAAGAAAAAAGACAACCAGAAAAGGAGTGTACATCATGGCAATTGATAAAGTTAGGGCTTATTTAAAAGTATTTAATATGGATGATCAAGTATTGGAATTCGATACTTCCAGTGCGACCGTGGAACTGGCTGCCCAGGCAGCGGGAGTAGAGCCGGCGAGAATAGCAAAGACACTTTCTTTTAAGAGTAAGTCCGGAGATCATGCAGTTTTAATTGTTGCGGCGGGAGATACGAAAATAGATAACAGCAAATTCAAGGGCTTTTTTGGCATGAAAGCGAAGATGCTGGCACCGGAAGAAGTGGAAGATCTGGTGGGTCATGCTATAGGAGGGGTATGTCCTTTTGCAGTGCCAGAGTCAGCAGAAATATATCTGGACGAATCATTAAAAAGGTTTGATACTGTCTTTCCGGCGTGTGGCAGCAGCAATAGCGCTATAGAACTGACCTGTTCCCAGTTAGAGCTATATGCAAAGGCAAAGGAATGGGTCGATGTATGTAAAGGCTGGGAATAAGAAGTTTTTGAAAGAGGCATGGCTGTTGTTAACTTTATTAAAAGTAAGGTTGACAATAGGTATGCCTTCGTTTATAATGTGATTGTCAACAAAATATACATATTAGTTTACAATGAAAGGGATCTTATGAATAAGAAAAATAATATAAAAACGCAGTCTATAGTTCTCGTGGGAATGTTTGCCGCTATCCTGGCAGTACTATCCCAGATTTCAATTCCGATGCCGTCAGGGGTGCCTGTAACAATGCAGACCTTTGCAGTAGCTTTAACCGGGTGTGTACTGGGGTGGAAAAAAGGAACTATGGCAACGGTAATCTATATTGTTCTGGGTGGAGTTGGTGTTCCTGTATTTTCCGGCTTAGCGGGGGGATTAGGGATTTTATTTGGCAAAACAGGAGGATTCATATTTGGATTTATTTTCCTTTCCCTTCTGTGCGGACTGGCCGTCAGTATAAAAAATAGGGTGATTGGCGGAGTATTAGCCGTATGCGGTCTGCTGATCTGCCATATACTTGGTATCCTGCAGTTTATGCTGTTGATGAATATGTCATTCTGGTCATCAGCCGTGTTGGTTTCTGTTCCGTATCTGATTAAAGACATTATTTCTATAGTACTTGCTTTTGTAGTAGGAGCCGTATTGCGAAAATCATTGAATGCTGCCAATATTTTAACCTATGCAAAAACATTCTAAGAAAATGTCCGGTGTTATATTTCGGTAATATTACGTACGGATTTTCGTTCGATAAAATTGGTGTCGATCATTTTTACCACGGGAAAATTGGTCTCACATCCATTGATGCGTTTGAGCAGTAGTTTTGCTGCCTGTTTCCCCATTTCCTGCAAGTTTTGTACGATAGCTGTAATGGGCGGCTCAAAGGCAGAGAAGATTTCATCGTCGTCAAATGTCAGGATAGACAGGTCTTGGGGAATAGATATACCAAGGGTATTGAGTTCCATAATGACACCCAGTGTCGTGATATAGCCCAGAATTAAAACTGCAGTAGGGCGAGGGGTCAGCTCTAACATACGGCGCAGCTGTACAGCTCCGGAATGGGGTGAAAAGTCGCCGTTCATTACAATACGGCAGGGAAAAGGGATTTGGTGATCGTCACAGGCATCATAAAAGCCTTGTATGCGCTCTTTGATGGTATAACTGTCCAGCAGACCGCCGATTACACCCAGACAGCGGTGTCCTTTCGAAATCAGGTATTCTGTGGCATCATAAGCACTTTTACGGTTCGTAGAAGTAACGGAATCACCAGGAGGGTTCGTGACTACCTGGTCCAGATATACCAGGGGAATATTATTTTGGATAATGGATTGGATCAAATTTAAATGTGATGCATTTTCAGGAATTAAAATAACACCATCTACCTGATTGCTTAGTAATAAGCGCATAACATCAGAATTATCTTCCGTCTTCGAATCATAAGAACTGACAATTGTGGAATAGTTATATTTTTGTACATACTCTTCAATGTATGAGCAGAGTGAACCCCAAAAATAATCTCCGATTACAGGAATCAGAATACAGATGGTATTTGTCTTTCGTGCACGAAGCATTTGTGCGGTTTTATTAGGTGTATAGCCTAATTTTTTTATGCTTTTTTCTATTTTTGCCCGGTTCTCGGGAATGATATTTTTCCCATTTAGATATTTTGAAATAGTAGCCAGAGACAGGTTCGTGTCTCTGGCTATATCTTTGATTGTACAACCCATTTCGTGCCCCTCCTTTGATTGGTAGAATTGAATAATATTATACCATAAAAATTAATTAAATCAATAATAATAGTTAAATATGCGAAACGTTTTGCTTTTAATTAAATATTAATGTTTATATAAGTGTTGTGTTAGATACAAATAATATAAAAAATGAACAATAAAGTATTGACATAATTTGGAATTAATATTATTATATAGTTACAAAAACGAAACGTTTCGCGCAGAACCATATTAACCCAGTTATGAAAAGTGAGAAGGAGAAACAAAATGAAAAAAAGATTATTGGCATGTTTGTTAACAGGAACGATGGTTTTATCACTTGCGGGTTGTGGAAACAGCCAGAGTCCGGGAACAACTGAAAGCAAAGAAACCTCTGAGCAGGGAGCGGCCAGGGACAC